>Ga0255764_10000041_pt1 | contig 107532 bp, 92 predicted proteins | sample 071ome_30_FD_179964 | JGI IMG/M metagenome (GOLD analysis project Ga0255764, IMG submission 179964) | Coastal salt marsh microbial communities from the Groves Creek Marsh, Skidaway Island, Georgia - 071406AT metaG (version 2) | ecosystem: Environmental > Aquatic > Marine > Intertidal zone >... | reverse complement strand
CAGTCAGTTCGAGACCAAGCTTTGTAGCGGCCTGTATGAGTTGATCCAAATGATGCCTTTTTATGCAGGAGCGTGACCAGAATAGAAAATTGAGCGGTAATGTTATAGGTCGAAAACGAATGGGCGCGTGAAGTAAAAGCGTCCAAATGAATAGCAATATCCATCGGTTGATGGCAGTTCAGAAATGGACAGACAGTTGCCCTTGCGAATAGCTGTACTTGCCAAGCAGGTACCAGATCCCGAGACTCCTCCATCTCAGTTCAAAATCGACGAATCGACTAATTCGGTGATTCCACCAAGTGGAGTACCACCAGTGGTCAATGGGTTCGATTTGAACGCAGTTGAGGCTGCGCTGCTGCTAAAAGACGCCGGAGTTGACGTAGAGATTTCAGTTTTGTCGGTTGGAACTGACTTTGCACTTGATGCACTGAAGAAGACTCTCGCAATGGGTGCGGACCGCCTCGTTCTTGTAGATGAGCAAGGGCTCGACAAGATCGACGCGGCTGCAACTGTGAAGGTTTTGACCGCGTTAATAGAAGAAGACGGACCATTCGATCTCGTTCTTGGTGGACGTCAAGCGTCCGATTGGGACCAGGCACATGTCGTTTTGGGAGTTGCTGAGTCGATTGGTGCGTCGCTTGTGACACTCGTCCAGAAACTCGAGGTTGACGGTGAATCACTCAAAATCCAAAGAGTGATTCCAGAGGGTTTCCAGGAAGTGACTTGCCCGACACCCGCAGTTTTGACGGTTACTAACGAGCTCGGAGAAGCTCGATATCCGAACCTTAGAGGAATCATGAAGGCGAGCCGAAAGCAGCCGGATACCTACTCACTTACAGATCTTGGATTATCTGAGGCGGACCTTGAGTCCAAAGTCAAGCTCGAGAAGTTGTACATCCCTGAATCTAACAAACAGGTCGAACTGATCGGCGGAGAAGATGAGGCTGAGGCTGGACGTAACCTGGCTGTGCGGCTTCGCGAGGAGAAGTTGATCTAATGACCTCTGTACTCGTATTTATCGAAGCTGATGAGACAGGTGCTGCTTCACAAGCTTCCCTTCAGGCAATCACTGCTGCAAAACAGCTAAGCCCATCGACCGTATTCGCCGTTACTGCAGGTGCAGTTTCAGGAAGTGAGTCGCTGCCGGTTGACACAGTGATCGGATTGCCAGGTGTCGAAACGTCTGATGACGGCATATTCGACTCACTCACATCTGATCTGGCGGCATTGATCCGTTCAAAATCGCCTGAACTCGCGTTGTTCCCGAAGACCGACCAGGGATCCGTTGTTTCAGCCCGGGTCGCATTCAGGCTTGGAGTCGCTTTTGCAGCGGACTGTACCGATATTTCGGGCTCCGCTGGTGCAATCAGTGTGACCCGCCCTGTTTACGGAGGAAGCGCACTCGCTGACTTCTCCATAGCATCCATCCCGGCGGTGGTTTCAGTTCGACCTGGAGCGTTTGAACCATCAGCCTCGGACGGTGGAAGCCCTTCGACTGAGCAAGCTGCGTCTGCTGGTGAAGGCTCACGAGGCGCGTCAGTAATCAATGCAGTTGCCGAATCACGAGAAGGGGTTCGACTCGAAGATGCGCCAGTTGTAGTTAGTGGCGGTCGCGGACTGGGCGGACCTGAGCCATTTGCAGTTCTTGAGGACCTGGCGAATTCGTTGGACGGAGCAGTTGGTGCTTCGCGTGCAGCTTGCGATGCGGGATGGATAGATCATTCGCACCAGGTAGGACTTACCGGTAAGACCGTGAGTCCTGATGTCTACATCGCCGTCGGAATTTCTGGTGCAAGTCAGCACATGGCAGGCTGTTCCAGTTCGCGTGCGATAGTCGCAATCAACAAAGACGGAGACTCCAACATATTCAAGGAAGCTCGGTTTGGAGTAGTTGGTGACTGGGAGAAAGTGCTCCCCGCGTTTATCGAGCAAGTCAAAGCACTCAAGGCGTAGTCGAGAACGATAAGCGGGACGGAAAAGAGAACCTGATGGATTTTGGCTACGGTGAAGGAGTTGATGGCGTATTCAAGTTTGTTGATAACGCCGAAGTACTTGCCGTGTTTTTTCCGAAATTCGGTCAGTCTGTCGTCATTGATATCCGACCCAAGGATGATGTTCCACCGCTTGTGCAGGTCCTGCCAATGGCACGCTCCATCGCTGAAAGACTTCGGACTATTCGTCGACTGCGCCCGGAACTTCCGCGACCTCAAGACATAGTTGCGATTCCGTGGATCGGATACGTTGAAGTGTTGAAAGAATCCGGGTTGTGGGATCGGGTTGTTGCTCGTGTCGAGCATTCTGGCTTCGACGAAGCTGTGAATCAAATTCACGAAGCGTTCAGTGAGTTACAGCGGCTAGAACGCAAAGAGCTAGCTCACCTGATTCTGGGAGAACACTACGAAACCATCTGGGCTCGACCAACGTGCTAGTACGGTCATCGTGGTACTGTTCGGGTTCAGTTAGAGCCTACCGGTGTGGACTCCCGTATCACTGGGAACGGTACAAAACTCGATTCCAGGGTGATTCGCTAAATGCGATCGTTCCAACTTCCTAGAGTGATTTCGTGGCAGTGGCTAGTTGGCGCTGTTTTGCTATTCGCGTTCAATCTTGGTTCGTTATTGGTTCGATTTCCGCTCGGTCGAAAATCTAGATGGATCGCATACCCGACCGTTCTCGTCGTCCTGTGGTTTTCCTGGATTGTTCCTGATGGCGACCGGAGATTTGATACGCCAGCTGCCGCAGCTTCTCTCGATCACGGGTATGGATTAGTTGCCTGGGAGTTTGAGAACTTTTTAGACAAGTGGACACACCGGGTATGGACTGCTTTGCCCTGGACTCCGACTTCGACTGCCGATCGACAGGCACACATTGACCGCTACGTTGATTTGGTTGGAGAACTGCGTACTGCGCGGGATATGTTGAATTCGTTGGCGTCTGATCCGAGTGCTACTGACCGCGAAGTTCGTGATGCGCAACGAGCGGTCGACGAACTTATTAGCGAGCGAGACCGAATTCGTCCGGCGATTGAGGAGTATCTCGAGCAGAAAATCTCCGAGATGATTCGTTCAGACGAAGTCAATCTGACCGGTAACTGGGTATGGCCACCGGTCGATTTCAGGATTGGTGACCCACCTAAGCTGCTAGTTACTTCTCCTCGCGATTGGATTTTGCGACTTGAGGATGTCCTGATAGATCCAGACGTAACCATTGCCGAAATGGAAAAGATTGAAGGGCGCTTAGCAATTGACTTGGATACGTCGGCTGTTGTCCTACAGACGGGAGGTCTGGCAAGTTACCCGAACGTGATACCGACGACTCACTTGAAGCGGCTGCTAGATGTGGGATCTCACGAGTGGTTGCACTCGTATCTGGCGTTTTATCCGCTGGGTCAGGCTTACTTCGGTGACGGTCAAATGCGTTCCGTGAACGAAACACTTGCAGATATTTTTGGTAGAGAGGTTGGCTGGCGAGTCTATTCCGAATTGACCGGCGAGGACTTCGTTGCACCAGTACGACCTGAACGAGCTAGGAGAACCGAAGAATCGAACGATGGTGCTCCTGAAGCAGTGCCCGACCCTAACGAATTTAGTTTCAACAGTTTCATGGCAGAAACTCGAGAGCGAGTAGATGAATTGCTTTCTGAGGGCTCGATTGATTCAGCTGAAACTTACATGGAAGAGCGCCGAGTCGAACTAGTTGAGCGTGGTTATTCCATTCGAAAAATCAACCAGGCCTACTTCGCGTTTCACGGCACATACGCTGAGAGTCCTTCTTCGACCAGCCCGATCGCTCGTTACCTGTGGGATCTACGCGAGCAAGTCGAATCAGTTGGGTCGCTCGTGAAGCTGTTGCGACCTGTTCGTACGTATGAACAGTTTGAGGAACTTCTCGTAGAACTAGGAATCGAACTTGAAAGTTAGTGACTCTAACCGCCTTGGTTTGAGCCCTCGTCGACGGAACGGCGAATTTACACCACCTGTCGGTATACTTTGAGGGTTGCTTGTATCAACTACATCGAATTCGTTCTGGTTTATCGATTACTCAGTCCATTTCGGTGACACGACATTACCGTGCTTCAAGGCACGATGCAGGAGATGCGATGGCGCGCTCGATCGACGACACGCACGTACCAGATAACAAGATGTATCGACCTCCTCGACAGGAGGAGTCCGAAGTCACATTTGATGAACTCGTAGAACGAATCAGAAACTCGATGCCAAACATTCCGGGTATCGGGGGAGCAGGTTCCGCAGGGCTTATTCTTGCTGCACTGATTGTTATTGGAATCGTCTGGGCAGGAACCGGTTTCTACACTGTAGGACCTGACCAGGAGGCGGTGCTTCGGACCTTTGGTCGGTTCACCGGAACAGCAAGCGGTGGTTTGCACTGGCACTACCCAAGCCCAATCGGTAAACGTGATGTTGTAGCTGTTACGACTACTCGACGTATGGAGCTAGGATTCCGTTCCGGAGCTGACGGGTTCACCGTTGCTCAGTCGATCACTAACGAGTCGCTGATGATTACTGGTGACGAGAACATCGTCGACGTGCAAGCTGTAGTTCAGTATCGAATCGCTGATCTTCCAAATTTCCTGTTCAAGGTTGACGACCCAGGAGATAGCGACCGTGGCGTTTCGGCTGGATCACCGGATGGTCGGACACTTCGTGACATGGCTGAAACAGCTTTGCGTCAAGTTGTGGGTGCTCGAAACATCGATGACGTACTGACTACTGAGAAAGAACGGGTTCAAACAGAAGTTCTGCTAAAGATGCGTGAACTTGCTGCGGACTACGAAACCGGAATTGACGTTGTGCAGGTTCTCTTGCAGAACGTAAACCCACCGTTGGAAGTGCAACCAGCGTTCGAAGATGTTGTAAGGGCTCGTGAAGACCGAGAGCGTCTGATCAACCTCGCACAGGCTTACGAGGCGGCTGAAATCCCGAAAGCATCTGGTGAAGCCGCCAAGATTGTCGAGGCTGCCGAAGGTTTCAAACAGGGTCGTATTGCACGAGCCCAGGGTGAAGCCGACGGATTCGATGCGATTCTTGAGGGTTACCTCGATTCGCCAGACATCACCCGGCAGCGCCTCTACCTGGAAGCCATGGAAGAAATTCTTCCGGGTATAACCAAGTTCATACTTTCCGATTCTGGCGTTCTGCCTTTCCTCCCATTGGAGGGTGCCGCCACAGGATCTGGAATCATTACAGGAACAGGAGGTGCCCAGTAATGAGCAAGCTCACAGTTCCACTTATTGTTCTGATCGTTGCAGCGGTTATCGTCATACCTCAGACTTTGTTCGTGGTTGATGAAACCCAGGTGGCGATCGTTACTCGGTTTGGTGCGTTCCAAGAGGCCTACACCGACCCTGGTTTGAAGGTGAAGACACCGTTCGCTGAACAGGTGACCAAGTTCGACAAGCGTTTGCTCCGAGTAGACGTTGCACCGGCATCGTTGCTCACCGCTGACAAGCGCAACCTTGTGATTGATTCATACGCGAGATACCGGATCATTGACCCGTTGGTGTTCTTCAAGAACCTTAGAAACGAGTCCGGTGCAGATGCTCGTGTCGGAGACATCGTCAACGCTCAGCTTCGTCAGGAAGTGGCACTTGACCTGCAACATGAAGTTATTTCGGAAACGAGAGAAGACATCATGGATCGCGTCACACGGGCCAGCAATCGGATTGAAGTTTCGCGAGAGGACCTGTTCCGCGACTATGGCTCACTTAGCCATCCGGCCGTAACCGTCACAGTAGACGAAGACACAACGGATACTGAACGTGCACGACCGGCAACCCCGGAAGAACTTGCTTCACTTGAAGGGAATGCTAATCCACCTGAGTTGGAAGGATTTGCAATCACCTACACCGCCGATGTTCGAGAGGCACTCGGAATTGAGATCATCGACGTTCGTATCAAGCGCGCTGACTTCCCGCCTGACGTAGAGACCAGTGTGTTCTCTCGAATGGAAGCAGAACGCGAGCGAATTGCCAGTGGTCTGCGTGCCGAAGGTACGCAACGAGACTCGGAGATTCGTGCTGCAACTGATCGAGAAGTGAACATTATTCTCGAGAACGCACAGGGTGAATCTGCTCGACTGCGAGGTGAAGCAGAACAGGAAGCGATTGCGATTCTGGCAGAGTCGCTGGAGAAGGATCCTGAGTTCTACGACTTCCGTCGTTCACTCGAGGCGTACAAGGTGTTCCTCGACTCGCAAACTACAGTGATCCTTGATCCTGAAAGTGACCTGCTGAAGTACCTTTCGGATCCGGCTCCGACGCCTTAACGATCGAGATCACGAAAACCAAAACCGACGGTTCGACGAAGCCGTCGGTTTTTTTTCCTTAAATCAAGTTGTGCAGGTGTTTGCTGAGAACGATCCTGAGTAGTGCTACCAGCAGTGAGGCTGAAATGATGAACAGCACTGAATCTATTGGCATAGAAGTTGCGAGTCCGAGTGCTGTTCCTGCTGCGGGGGCGTGTTCAGTGTTGGTGATGGTCATGAACAGGATCACCAATGCCAACGACAAGCCCTGAATCGAGTGAATCATGTACTTGTTCGCTGCTACCGCTTCGGGCACGAGCATTAGTATTCCGACGGTACAAGCTCCAGCGAAAATAGCTACGAGATGTCCACCCACCAGGCGAACTGGATTCGAGGCGACCGAGTGTGGGATGAAGAAGACGATTGCTACTGAACTGGCAATAGCTGCGACGATTGCTCCATTCGTGAGAGCATCTTCCGCTATCAAAATACCCATTAGTGCTAATCCCGCAAGGATTGCCTGACCGATGTAGATCCTTGGCCTGTGCACGAATCTCGCATCGATCCAGCGAAATAGCGGATGATGTCTGGCAGCATGTAATCGAGGGTGTCGTTGTCCGAAATCCGGTTGTTTGTCTCTCATTCGGGAGTGCGTTGTTGTCGTGAGTGAATTTGAAATCACATTACCGATAACGAGCCAGAAGGGTGATCAGAGATTAATCACAGAGTTCACTGATTCGTGTGAACTAATTTGCTAAGTATGTGAACACTGACTAACATATGCGTACTCGATTAATAATCGAGTACCAGGGTATATGGCAACAAGAACACGTTTAGATCACGAAACTCGGCAACACCAGATTATCGAAGCAGCTCGCGAGTTGATTGCGAGCGGCGGTGTTGACGCGCTCACTATCAGGGGAATCGCATCTAAAGTTGGAGTAACTGAAGCTGCAATTTACCGACACGTTGCCAGTAAAGAGGAAGTTCTTCTCCTCCTGATTCAGGAAGTAGAGGAATCTCTGTTCCAGGCAATTTCAAGGGCCACGCGGTCTGACCGTCATGCACTTGACCGTCTTGAGCATATGCTCCAGTTGCACGTTTCCTATGTTGAGCTACGGCAGGGGATTTCATTCGTTGTAATCGCCCAGGCTGCTCAATTTGAGGAACCGAGGGTTCGCTCCGCTGGTAAGCGATTGGTTGAGAAATACCTTTCACTTGTATCCGAAACGATCTCTCAAGGCATCGAAAGAGATGAAATAGATAGAACAGTTTCACCAAGTGCGGCAGCAATGATCTTCTTCGGGATGATCCAGTCTGCAGTTACGCGGTGGTTGTTCGATCCATCGGCACATCCGCTGAGTGAAAACGCCGTTTCACTCTGGGCTCTGTTCCGAACTTCGCTCGAATTCTCTGACGAAGACGCTGATCTTCATACGAGTGATAACGGGGGTAAATGATATGTCCGTAATTACAGTAGATGGCCAAATTGGCGCAGGTGCACCTGAACTGGGTAAGAAGGTCGCCGGCATGTTCGGCTTCGAGTATGTCGACCGACTGGCATTGCCTGGATCGTATTCACAAGGTTTAGTGGAACAACCAGAAAAACTGACGGACCGGCTCTGGTCGATCGTTGAGCGAGCAGTATCCGGTTTTGCTCTCGGTAACGCAGCGGGAGATCCGTACTTTAACGTTCCTCAAGAACTTCTAATTCCGCTCACGTGGGATTTAGATGGTCCTTCCGCTGTTCACTCGACAGCCGAGTACATGCCAAATGTCGAGCAGGTGTTTGAACAAGGAAAGGCCGTAATAGTTCACCGGGCCGGATGTGTTGAAGCGGGCGATCGTGAGGCACTGAAAGTTGGTCTGTTCGCTTCCTGGGAAGACCGTATCCAGCGGGTGATGTCTCGTGAAGGGCTCAAAAACCATGCTGCAGCTGAAGATGCGATCAAGCGTCGAGAGCAGCTTCAACACGAGTACTTTGGCGACGTACACGGCGTGAATCCTGAAGATCGTAGTCTGTACGACATTGCGATTGATACGAGCGCACAGGCAATACACATTGCATCGATCAAAGTCGCTCGATTTGCACGTCAGAGCATGGTGCTCCAACCCGCCTAGTTCTCCATCTGAACTTCACGTAATTCACTACTTGCGACCACAGTAGCGAGCTATAGTGTGTTTAGAGGCGTATTGGAACATTTTGAGAGGGCTGCAAATCTAGATACTGACTAAGCTTGCCAGAAAAATCATGACCTCACCGGTTATTACGGTTACGGCCGACACACCGGTATCCAAAGCTGCGGCGATAATGCTCGAAAAGAGCGTCGGAGCACTGGTCGTAGTTGATGCAGACGGTAATTACGAGGGGATGCTCTTGGAGTCTAGATACCTGCCAGAAGAAAATGTCATCCCATACATGCGCCACACGGTGCTTCGAGTGTTTGGCACTGAGCTTGGTGACCCGGAAAACATCGAAGAGGTCATCCAATAAACTCGAAACAAGCCGATTGGTGAGGTGATGGCGAAGAACCTCAAAACTGTCTCACCTGATGCGCACATCGCTGAAGTTGCGAAGCTAATGGTGGAAACGCGGGTGCATCACCTCACAGTCGTGGATAACAACAAACCTCTAGGTATGATCTCTCGCCACGACCTACTAGAGCTTTTCGCAGCGGCTGAAGGCTAGTTTCCTGCCAGCGCGATTTTGCCTGCGTTGATGTCGCTGGTGAGATCGCTTAGGTCTTTCGGGCTTTCAACGCTCGTCCACATGTTTTCGGATTGGTAAGCAGAAAGCTTTCCTTCTTTGGCCAAATCCTGGAACGTGGTCGTCTCGTGATCTCCAATGTCGGGCAGTAGTGGTTCGATTTGGCGGTCGAACAGGTATATCCCCGCGTTGATCCAATAAGGCAAATGCCCTTTTTCGATGAACTGGGTTACGGTGTTGTTTTCGTTGGATTCAACAACACCGTACTGACTTGGATAAGGGACCAGCATCATCGTTCCCATCGCGTTTGACTCGGAGTGCAAGTCGAGAATCGGTGCAATTGGTTGATTGGTGATCACATCACCGTTGGCAACCAGTACGGGTGTTGACTCAGCAGGTACTTGGGCAAGCCCTTGTTTCAGTGCGCCTCCGCGTCCGAGTGGGGATTCTTCGAAAGAGTAATGTGCAGTGATGCCATAACGCGATCCATCACCGAAATGATCTTGGATCATTTCGCCCTTGTAACCGCACAGGAACACGACGTCAGTCACACCTTGCGAGACCATCCAGTCGACCTGGTAGCCAATGATCGGCTTGCCTGCCACTTCCACGAGTGGCTTTGGACGGTCGTCCGTAAGAGGCCTGAGGCGTTCGCCTCTTCCTCCAGCGATGCTGAGAGCGAAGAATTTTTCAGTCATCAATACCCTTTGGTTCGAAAGTTCTGAGAGAGGGTATCAGTACCCAGTCCTGAGTTCGAGTTGCCGAAAATCCTGCAATTGAACGATTCTTACTAATCTAGTCGGTGATTGAAGAAATGATTCTGCTTAGCAGTCCCTGCATGTTCCGGCGATCTTCGACTTGTTCAGGTGAGTCGAATGCGCCCCTTGACGGATAGGTTCCAGGGGATTGAACAACTATCAGGTCCAGGCTTGGGCAAACGAAAATGTGCTGATTCCCGGCACCGCTAGCGGCAAAGCAATCAGCAGGCAATTCTGGCCAAACTTGAAGCTGGTCGTTGCACCAGAATCCAAGGCCGTAAACATGTCGGTCGACAGGCTGGTTCGTCAGGATTTCATCTGAAACCCTGGTTGCTTTTTCTATCCACGCTTCGGGAACAATTTGTGTTCCGTTCCAACTGCCTTTGTTCAGCCAAAGCAAACCGAGTCGTGCCATGTCACGAGGTGTCATTTCATACCCGGTGTAGTAGCCGAAGATGTCTTGCCTCGCCTCGGGGTGCATATCGAAGTTGTTGTACTTCCATCTCCATGTGCCACCAATAGGATTTCGGACCTTCCATTCTGTGAGAGTCCCAAATCCAGCACCTCGTTCGGGATCCGAGGTTTTATACAGGTTGTAAGCCGATGCCACCGCATGCGTGAGGATGTTCATACCGAAGGTCTGGTAGTTAAATACCTGACCTGGCGCTTCACCTGGCTTCATGTAACCCGAGGTGTTCCCTATAAGTTGTTTGAACGTTATTCCTTCGTTTTCCGGGAATGCGTAACGACCTTCCTTGGGACCCTGCCCTGGGAGAACTTCCATCAATTCCGGGTAGTAGTCGATGACTGGATCATTTTCCGACTTGATCACACCTTCATGTACAGCAATCCCCAACACCGTCGAGAAAGTTGATTTCGATGCCGATGCTTGCCGCGCTTTTTCATATGGATCAGTTCGAAAACTCCACTCAGCAACAATCTTACCGAATCGTGCAATAAGAATTCGGTAAGGTCGAGTTCTCGCGTCCATTGCCTGGTACTGTCCCGCCTTGGAAAGGATCGAGCGATCCATTCCCACTTCTTCGGGTTCTGCCAGCTCCCAGTCTTTGCCAGGAAAAACAGCCAGTGGTTTGTGAGTCACCTATGAATTCCTATATATGCGCTAAGTCGAGGTCTATTCGAATGGCTTCGGAGATGGCGTGCAATCGGTTTCGATTTACGTCGCCCGGCTGGAATGTGTTTGCGACAAATGCAACAGAAACGTTATCGTCGATGCTCGCCCAGCCTGTACAAGTGCCAAGCCCGCCATGTCCTACCGCTCCCTTATTGTTCGACGCGTATTGATTAGGTGGTTCAGACGGTAACCTGATCCCGAATCCTACTCTTGAGTAGTTTCCGCTTCCTGAATCGTTGCCCTCAGCCTGGAGAGACGTGACTTCTTCGATTATCGACGCAGGCAACCAGGCTACCCCGTTCGTTGTACCTTTTCCTGAGATCGCTGCGTAAAAGCGAGCCGCGTCCATCGTTGTTGTCATCAACGAACCGGCAGGAAGTGTCACCTGGAACGTCGTCAGCAACCTGGAGGATTCAACCATTTCGGGTTGCTCCCAGTTTTCGCCGTTTTCTAACGGAACAACCCTGCATAAATCGCTGGGTTCGATTGTGAATGCAGTTTGTCGCAACCCGAGCGGGTAACAGACTTCCCGGTTGAAGCACTCGTCGAATGGAAGACCTGAAATTCGAGACGCAATTTCTGCCACTAACCATCCGAAGGTGCGGGAGTGATAGTGGACATAACTGCCAGGTTCAGTTGCAGGAGTCATATCCTCCAGGTGGTTGATCACTCGACCCCAATCGATATAGTCGTCGACCGGGATTTTCGAATGGTCTGCGAGTCCCGCTGTGTGGGTGAGCACATGACCGATAGTGATTCTGGATTTGCCCCTGACACCAAATTCAGGCCAGAACTCTGCGACTGGAGTCTTCCACTCAAAGTGACCGCGGGATTTGAAACGCCAAAGAACAGCGGCAGCCAGCGGTTTGCCCATCGAGAAGACGTGCCACAAGGGATTTTTTACAGCATGTCCTCGACTGATGTCGAATGCCAGCTTGCCGTTTGCGAAAACAGTTAGAGAGGCCGCTGTGTGCAGACCATCTTCAAACTGTTGGGCAAATCTTTTATTTGTTTCAGTGAACTGCATTTCGGTCTGGAATGTGTCTACGAAATAAGGAAGTGCAATGGAGCGATAGGAGTTCGGTTCGTGACCGGATAACCTGCATCGTCACCGGGATTAAAGCATCGACATAGATGCACCTACTGTATATGAACAAAACTAACTTACAGCGAGGTTTGTGATGCCACTCGGTCAAGCACCAACGAAAATCACTCCAAATAGTCTGGACGATTACCTTGAAATAATGACTAAAGCCGTGTTCCAGAGCGGCATATCCTGGAGCGTTGTCGAAGCAAAGTGGCCGGGAATAAAAGAAGCATTTCTCGACTTTCAAATCGGTGGAGTCGCTTCTATGGATGACGCCGCAATCGACGCCCTTGCAAATGACACCCGAGTTATCAGGAACCGTCGAAAGCTTGCTGCCATTCGTCACAACGCTCGTCGAATGATCGAACTTGACGAAGAGCACGGCAATTTCACCAACTACCTTCGGTAACAACCAGATTTCTGGTCACTGGTGAAGGAATTGCGGAAGGATTTCAAATTCCTCGGAGAGATGGGTTCTTACTACTGGTTGTACGTAGTCGGTGAGGATGTGCCACCGCATGATCAGTTCGAAGCTGAGCGATCGAGAAAGTGAAGCTTTAGACGCCGCTTAATGAACTTATTCCTCTGGTAAAGTGACGGTCGTAATCGAGGTTGGCAATTTCAGGAGCGTTTGGCTCCCACTGCCGACACCAAAACAAGAACGTACAGGATCGACCGTGACTACTGAAATTCGAACGAATGCAGATGGGCTGGAATTCAAGCAGTTTGGTAAACGCCTTCGCAAAGTAGATGGTGGCGACAAGGTCACCGGGGCTGCGATATTCGGGGCCGATTTCACTGCCAAGGGGTCCCTGCACGCAAAGATCGTTCGAAGCCCTCACTCACACGCCCGCATAGTTTCGATCGATACATCAGCAGCCGAAGCTCTTCCTGGTGTTGAAGCCGTATGCACCGCCGCTGACTTCCCGTCCGATGTCACTGGTGACGTTGACACCGGTGAGGTTGAAATCGGAATTCAGTTCCTCGCGAATCTCATTATGGGGCGCCGCAAGGCTCTATTTGAGGGACATCCAGTCGCTGCAGTGGCTGCAACTGACGTTCACATTGCGGAAGAAGCAGCCCGGCTCGTAAAAGTTGAGTACGAAGTGCTTCCTGCGGTAACCGATCCGATCGAAGCCATGTCGCCAGACGCGCCTCTTCTTCATGAAGGTCTTATCGCTACCTCGCTTTCGGGGTCGGCCGACGAGCCGAGCAACATTGCCGGTCACATGGAAGGTGGCAAAGGTGACGTTGAGAAGGGTTTCGCAGAATCCGACGCAATTGTTGAACGGACCTACCGAACCTCACTGGTTCACCAGGGTTATTTGGAGCCAGAAGCAGAAACTGTCCACTGGCACGACAACGGCAGGATTGAAGTTTGGGCTAACTCGCAAGGATCGTTCCCACTTCGACAAAACATGTCGAACTTGCTCGGAGTGCCAGCAAGCAAAATTAAGGTTGTTCCGCTCGAAGTTGGTGGTGCGTTTGGTGCCAAGAACACCCCGCGAGTGACACCTATTGCTGCAATTTTGTCCAAGAAATCAGGCAAGCCAGTCAAGATTGTCCTCACACGAGAAGAAGTTCTGAAGGCAACAGGTCCAGCTTCGGGTGCAGTAGTTACTGTAAAGATGGGTGCCACCAAAGACGGCGTAATGAAGGCTGCTCAGGCGCGGCTCGTGTTTGGCGCGGGTGGGTTCCCGGGATCGCCTGTACTGCGAGGCATGCAAACTATTTTCGCTTGTTACCAGCCAGAAAACTCCAAAGTCGACGCTTACGACGTGGTAACGAACGCTCCTCGAGTGGCGGCGTACCGAGCTCCGGGAGCTACGGTAGCCACATTCTGTGGAGAGTCGACAATCGACGACCTTGCTCGCGAAATCGGAGTGGATCCGATGGACTTCCGCATTAAGAATGCAGCGAAGACAGGCGACAGTAACGTCGACGATGAGGTTTACTCACGAATTGGCATTGTCGAAATGCTCGAAGCCGTAAAGGCTTCGGATGAGTACAACAAACCTCTACCTGTAAGTGCCAACGGCTTTCCTGTTGGTCGAGGTGTAGGAATCGGTTGGTGGCCCTGCGGTGTTGAGATTTCTTCAGCTCGAGTTTCGGTCCAGCACGATGGTGGTGTTGATGTGACGATCGGTGCAGTAGACCTTCACGGAGTTCGAACGGGAAGTGCGCAAGTTGCCGCAGAGACCCTCGGAATAGATGTTGATGAAATCTACGTTCACACCGGAGATACCGAGAGCATTCCGTACACAGGTAACGCTGCCGGATCCCGAATCACTCGTACGTTGAGCCAGGCAATCTACAAGGCAGGAGTGGCAGTCATCGACCAGATGAAGGCAAAGATGGCTGCGAGGTTTGGGGTTGACCCTGAATACGTCGAGTATGAAGACGGCAACTTCTTCGCACGTGACAACCAGGACACCAAGGTTCCGTTCAAACAGGCCGGGTCACTTGTTACTAAGAACGGTTCGAACATTGTTGCAACTGCCTCAAATGATACTGATATGCGTCCAGCGAACGGTTACGCAATGTCAGTCGCAGATGTGGAAGTCGACCCGGACACAGGTAAAGTCCAGCTACTCGATTTCACAATCTTCCAGGATGTTGGAAAGTGCGTGAACCCGACGCAGGTTGAGAATCAAATGCAGGGCGGAGCTGTTCAGGGTATTGGCTGGGCACTCTCCGAGGAGTATGTGTTTGATGACCAGGGTCTAATGCGAAATGCATCATTCCTCGATTACCGAATGCCAACTGCACTGGACTTGCCAATGATCAACACTGTGATTCTGGAAACGCCTGCTGATGACGGTGCGTTCGGAATACGAGGCGTTGGCGAGCCGCCAATCATTGCTCCACCGGCTGCGATCGGGAACGCTGTGTACAACGCGACCTCGGTACGAGTGACTGAATTGCCAATGAGCCCTGAGCGGGTATTCATGACAATGCAGAGGGACAAGTAACCAGACGGGATAGGCCCACGTAGGACTGCCTAACCAAAGCGCCGAGCGTTTCCAAGTGTGATGCAAATTGAGCTCGCACTGTTTCCCACACTGGCGCGCCGGGTGGCGCGCCGCCGCTCCTCCCATATGTAGTGGTTTCCTACTTGGGTATCACCACAAATGGTGCATTTGGTAGGAAAGTACCTTTTCGCATTGGCGCGCCGCGCATAGGATTAACGCCCTCAAAAGCATTTCCTCACTTGCGAATGGAAATTTTGGATGCACCTTGACCGGTCTTCGAAAACCAAAGATTTGCTGACAGCGCTGGGGCACCTGGGTCAAGCTCAGGAGCGTGGTGCTGACGAGCGCGTCATTTCTGAGTTGACCGAGCGAGTTGAGGATGCGAAAGAGGAACTGAGCCGGTTCCTCTCGAAATCAGCCTAGCTACTTCTGCCTGTAAATCTCTACGCCGACTGATCTTGCGCGCCTCACCGCTCCCGGCTTGGTGACCTTTACGCGTGTAGCTTGAGCCAGCGGGTCTGATAGGCATATATCGGCAATGTTTTGTGCCAGTGCTTCGACTAACCCAAAGCTTGAGCCTTCGACCATATCGATAACGGCCTTGGAGATCGTCCTGTAATTGACGGTGTCCTCGATCTGATCTGAGTTGCCAGCATTCGACAGGTCGGCTTCGATCTCGATGTCAACAGATATCCGCTGCTTGGTGAGCCGCTCCCACTCGTTGATCCCGATGATGCAGTCGAGAACCAGGTTGTCGATTCGAACAATGTCGTGTTGTCTAGTCATGTGAGTTAAGTGCGTAAGACTGGATTCTGATTAGTAGATGTGACGTCCACCGTCGACAAAGATTGATTCACCAGTGATGAAGTCGTTGGAGATGAGCATCATCATCGCTTGAGAGACCTCTTCAAGAGTTCCCATGCGATCTGCTGGGCCGAGGTCGGTCTGGATCTGGTCTCTTGGTCTGTTCACCGGAATATCCGATGGAGGCAGGATGGCTCCAAGAGAAATTTCGTTTACCTGGATGCTGGGGGCCAGAGCTACCGCTAGAGATCTAGTGAGACCGGAAAGTGCTGATTTAGACACTCCGTAGGCAAACCGCGTCGGCCGAGCAGTGCGCCAATCGTTCAGGTTGATTATTTTTCCTAGGGAATCAGCTGGCAGTGTTCGACTCATCCCTTGAGCCAGGAGAAACGGTGCACGTGCGTTTACTGCGAAGTGCCTGTCCCAGAGTTCGACATCTGTTTCATTGAGTGGGACTTTTTCGAATATCGAAGCGTTGTTAACGAGAATTTCGACCGGGCCGACGCTGCCAACAACTTCGGTCACCGCTCGTTCAATTTCGACAGGGTTCTCAAGGTCAGCCTGAACCGTAATCGCATCAGTTCCAAGATCTCGGATGAAAGATGCAGTTTCTTCGGCATCGTGACCAGAGTTGCCGTAGTGAACGGCAACTCTGCATCCGGCCTCGCCTAGAGCAATCGCAAGTGACCTGCCAACCCGTTTTCCTGCGCCCGTGACTAAGGCAACTTTGCCGCTTGGGTCCACTGATGATCTCGTTTACTACTGCTGCACGTGGCTGAAGAATTCTTCTCGAGTTGAAGCATTCTTCTTGAACAAACCCCGTAGCGCACTCGTGGTCATGATGGTATTCGGCTTCCGTACGCCTCTCATCGCCGCACAGAGGTGTTGAGCTTCCACAACGACTCCTACGCCGGTTGGCTCGATTAGGCAGTCCATGATCGCCGCTATCTCTTGCGTCATCCGCTCTTGCACTTGCAGACGCCGTGCGTACATCTCTACCAGGCGCGGAATTTTTGAAAGGCCAACTACTTTCTGGTTCGGCAGGTATCCGACGTGAGCCTTGCCGTAGAACGGCAGTAAGTGATGTTCACAAAGTGAATAGAAGTCGATGTTCTTGACCACGACCATCTCGTCGTATTCGACATCGAACATGGCGTTATTTAATAGCTCCATCGGGTCAGTCGCGTAACCCGAAAGCAATTCGTCGTACATGTTTGCGACACGTTTTGGCGTGTCGGCTGTTCCCTGGGCATCTACACCATCTCCAACAACCTGGAGCATCGTGGATACGCCATTTGCGATTACGCTTTTACAGCTGCTGTCGAGCAAGACACCAGGTTCAAATTCGAACTGGTTTGAGTCTGTGGCAGGGATGTCGAGTTCGGTACTCATAAACCATCGCTTCCTTGGAGCAGATTGTTTCTTTGCAAACAATTAGATGCACATCGATATTACGTGGTTACGCACCAATGCTAACAAGCGGGTGTAGAAACCGATTAGCCTGGCTATCCGCCGGAGATGGCGGTTACGAAGTGGACCTCGACATCATCAGAGTCGAGTTTCTGGAGCAAACCCCGTCGGGTTGCGGTGTGCCCGACCACCGCTGCCAGTCCTGGTTTGAGCGCATCATCTTCGATTAGATGCTTCTTCATTCCCGGGTAGGCAGCTTCGAGTTTTTCTATCAACTCGCCGAGAGTATCGGCGGGCATGTCTACCTGCTCTACGCCGCCTGCGTATTTACGCAATGCGTAAGGTAGGAAGACTTTTGCCATCCCTATCTCTCCGTAGAACAGGCAGAGCCTGAGTTAGTCGTTTAGCGTTTCGAGGATTCGACCCGGCTTTACAGGCAGCTGGTACTGGCGCTTGCCAGTTGCTCCGTAGACGGCCTGAGCAGCAGCCGAAAGTGGTGGGCAGATTGGAACCTCACCGACTCCACGAACACCGTAAGGGTGCAGCGGGTTCGGTACTTCAACCATCACCACGTCGATCATAGGCAGATCGAGTGCTGTCGGCATTCGGTAGTCGAGGAAAGATTTGTTTGCCATCGAGCCGTCTTCAGTGATGAAGTACTCCTCGTTGAGTGCCCATCCAAGTCCCTGTACAACACCACCCTGGATCTGGCCTTCTGCGTACTGCGGGTACACAGCTTTACCCACGTCCTGGAATGCTGTTGCACGGATTACATCAGTCTTTCCGGTCGCAAGATCAACTTCGAGGTCAACAATCTGAACACCGTACGCATTACCAGCCGAAGCCAGGTTTACAGATGCGGTTGCAGTTGCAGGACCACCAGTTGGATCGAGCTTGCCAGCGAGTTCCTGGATACCGATTGATTCACCTTCCGCAGAGAATGTACCGTTTGCGAACTCAACCTTGCTTACCTCGGTCTCCCAGAGGTTTGCAACACGGTCCTTCAGCTCATCAACGAGCTTGTGAGCTGCGTTGTAGGCGGCAAGGCCAGTTGTGTAAGTCGTTCGAGATCCACCGGTTACTCCTGTGAATCCAATCGAGTCGGTGTCAGGGATGCTTGGGTGGAAGTCTTCTACCGGGATTCCGAGAACCTCAGCAGCCTGCATGGCGATGGAAGTTCGAGTTCCACCAATGTCGGCTGAACCTTCGTTTATCATGACGGTACCGTCGTCCTGCAACATTAGGTCACAGGTCGACTTACCACCACCGTTCATCCAGTAAGCGGAAGCGACTCCACGCCCTCGGGCTTTACCGGCAGGGGCGTCACCTAGTGGTGAGTTCCAGTGCTCGGAGTCCTTTGCAGCCTGGAGGGTCTCCTCAAGACCAATCTTGATGAACTGAACTCCGTCACCCCGGCGAGTGCCTTCTTTGGAGGCGTTGTCGAGTCGGAACTGAAGCTTGTCGAAGCCCATTTCTTCACAGATTTCGTCGATCACACCTTCAATTGCGAACGCAGCTTGAGGTGAGCCAGGTGCGCGGTATGCCGCAGACTTTGGCTTGTTCACAAGTACGTCGTATCCAGTGATTCGAGAGGCTGGCAAGTTGTAGCAAGCGAATACACAAATTGCTGCAGCACCAACTGCTGATCCCGGGTATCCGCCTGACTCAAGCATGAGATCGGTCTCAGCTGCTGTGATCTTGCCGTCTTTGTTGGCACCGATCTTCATTCGGATCTTTCCGCCAGGAGCAGGTCCAGTGGCTTCAAAGATCGAAGGTCGGTCCATAACCAGCTTTACCGGTCGACCACCTGATTTTCGTGAGAGAAGAGCAGCGATTGGAGCGAGGTAAACCTTGGTTTTTCCTCCGAAACCACCACCAATTTCAACGTAGTTAACTTTCACTCGTGATTCAGGAACACCGATCATTCCTGCGGTCTGAGCTCGGACTCCGAACGAACCCTGGGTGGATGACCAGCAAGTGATGTTTCCGTCCTGTCCCCAAACTGCGGTCGCGTTGTGCGGCTCGATGTAACCCTGGTGGATCATCGACATCTCGAACGTGCGCTCGATTACGGTGTCGGAGTTGGCAAATGCGTCTTCTACGTCACCGAACTCGTGTCGGAAAATCTTCGCAACGTTGGTGTTAGGAACATCTTCACCAAGGTGGTCACCAACGAGGGATTCCAGAATCACTGGAGCGTCGTCTGCCATTGCCTCGTCAACGTTCTTGATCGGCGTGAGTACTTCGTACTCGACCTTGATGGCGTCTGCAGCTTCACGGGCCGTGTTTCGGTTGGTTGCTGCCACAGCTGCAACCACGTGGCCACGGTAATGAACCTTGTCATCGGCCATGATGTTCGACTGGTCGCGCTTGAGATTTACGACGTCTTCACCGGTTGAAACTTCACGTTCTTCCGCCTGAGGGAAGTCATCGTGAGTCAGGACAGCGAATACGCCTGGCATTGCTTCAGCAGCTGATGTGTCGATGCTCTTGATTCGAGCATGTGCGTGTGGGCTTCGAAGAACATCGCCCCAGATGAGTCCGGGAACTTTTACGTCTCCGCCGTACACTGCTCGACCGGTTACCTTGTCGACACCATCGTGCCGGATTGGGCTACCGCCAACTACGTTGTAGTCAGATTTTGGGTCGTAGGTTGTGACCATTCGTTTTCCTCTATAGGACCAGGTTTTGCGATCCGCAATATTGAGTTAAGTCTGTTTCGTTCAGTAATCAATCCGGCCGGAAGGCTGTTTAAAACCCCCGGGCGTCTTGCCTGTTAATGCTTGTTTGAGCGTCCGTTCAATGCAGAAGTCCTGACTATTTCAGTGCCTCCAGGATTGAACCTGCGTTCATCGGTGTGCTGTAGAGACGAACTCCTAGTGCATCCTTGATAGCGTTCGCAATTGCAGCAATCGGTGGGCAAATCGGCGTCTCGCCAACACCGCGTACACCATATGGGTGCAGAGGGTTTGGAACTTCGACCAGGACAGTCTCGATCATTGGGAGGTCGAGAATGGTTGGCATTCGATAGTCGAGGAAGCTCGAGTTAGCCATCGAGCCTTCATCGGTCATGAAGTACTCTTCGTTGAGTGCCCAACCGATTCCCTGAACTGCGCCACCTTGCAACTGACCTTCAACATATGAAGGGTGAATTGCTGTTCCAACGTCCTGAATCGCTGTGTAGCGGATCACATCGGTCTTTCCGGTAGCAGTGTCGATTTCAACGTCGACGATGTGCATTCCGAATCCATCACCTGCAGATTCGAGGTCAACACTTCCGGTCGAAGTTGCTGGACCACCAAGATCTGCAAGTTTCTCTGCGAGGTCTTTGAAGCCTATGATCTTCTCAGCTTCTGCTTTAGAAGAGAACACGCCGTCGTTGAAATCGACGTCTTCAGGAGAAATGTCCCACAGAACACCAACTCGTTCTTTCAGAACATCAACCAGGTTGTTCGCAGCAATCCAGCACGCGTAACCAGTCGCGTACGTGGTTCGCGAACCACCGGTAACGTCGGTGTAACCAACTGATTCGGTGTCTACCACCTGAGGTCGAACGTCGTGAGCCTGGAGTCCAAGAACTTCGGCAACGTGCATTGCCATTGATGCTCGAGATCCACCAATATCGGTCGAACCTTCAGTAAGAGTGACTGTGCCGTCCGCGTTTACTGCAAGGTTTGCCGATGACTTAAGACCGATGTTGAACCAGTAACCGCTGGCGATACCACGACCTCGGGTCTTTCCTTCTGGCGCATCACCGAGTGGGGATTTCCAGTGGTCAGAGTCCTTAGCGGCCTCGAGAACTTCTTCCATTCCGATCTTGGAGAAGAGAACACCGTCACCACGTCGGGTGCCTTCACGAGATGAGTTGTTGACGCGGAATTCCATCGAATCCCAGCCAGCCTGTTCACACAACTCATCAACTGCTGATTCCATTGCGAATGCAACCTGGGGAGAACCCGGCGCACGGTAAGGAGCAGTCTTTGGCTTGTTGACCACGACGTCCCAACCATCGATTCGCGTGTTTGGAATCTCGTATGGAGCATATACACACATTGCTGCCGGTCCGATCATGGCACCAGGGTTGGCACCTGCCTCGAACCAAATGTCAGCTTCGGCAGCGGTGAGCTTGCCGTTTGCGTCTGCACCCAGCTTGATTTTCATCTTTCCGCCAGGTGTAGGGCCGGTGGTTTCGAACACAGCCGTTCGTTCCATGACCATTTTTACCGGTCGGCTGGAGTGCTTGGAAAGCAAGGCAGCGATCGGCTCAAAGTAGACAGGGATCTTTCCACCAAATCCGCCACCGATTTCCATCGGGGTGACCTTCACACGTGAAACATCAACCTGGAGGATTCCTGCAATCTGGGCTCTTGCAGGGAATGCACCCTGAGTGCTCGTCCAGATCTTGATGCGGTCCTCTTCGTCCCAGAACGCAGTTGCGTTGTGTGGCTCGATGTAACCCTGGTGAACCATCTGCATGTTGTATTCACGCTCGATGGTGTGGGCAGCTGATGCCATCGCACCTTGAACATCACCAAATTCGTGACGGATGTGCTCAGCCATGTTGGTGTTCGCTACGTCTTCACCGAGGTCGTCACCAACCAGGTCTTCGAGAATTACCGGGGCATCGTCAGCAAGTGCATCTTCAACATTGGTAACCGAAGCTAGTATTTCGTACTCAACGACAACCTTACGAGCAGCTTCTTCACCGACGTATCGGTCGATAGCCGCAATCGCTGCGACAGGGTGCCCTTTGTAGAGAACCTTGTCCTGTGCCATGAGCTTGTTAGAAGCCCATTTGAAGTTGACGTTACCTTCACCAAGGTCAACCAACTTGCTCGGAGCCTTCGGCATATCTGCGCCTGTGATGACGGCGAATACGCCGTCCATGGCTTCAGCTGCTGATGTGTCGATTGACTTGATTCGAGCGTGAGCGTGTGGACTACGTACACAAACTCCCCAAATCAGCCCGGGAAGCTTGGTGTCTCCACCGTAAATCGCTCGACCAGTTACCTTGTCGTAACCATCGTGCCGGATTGGTCGTGTTCCAACGACCTTGTAGTCGGTTTTTGGTTCAAATGTTTGGACCATCGTTATCTCCAGACCCATTGGTGATGCGAAAACTGCCGACTCACTGTCGGCAGCAATCCGGGGTTGGTTTCTTAGCTGTTGGCTGCCTTCTGCACAGCTCGAACAATCTTGTCGTACCCAGTGCAGCGGCATAGGTTGCCTGCGAGCCAGTGTCGAATTCGACCCTCGCTCGGTGACGGCTCGTTGTCGAGCAGTCCCTTTGCAGCAACCAGGAATCCTGGTGTGCAAATTCCGCACTGGAGAGCAGCTCCTTCAAGGAATGCCTGCTGGAGTGGGTGCAAACCTTCTGGGGTTGCCATTCCTTCAACAGTGTTGATTTCCTTGCCGTTTGCCTCAGCGCCGAGTACGAGACATGAGTCAACGATTCGACCATCGAGGTTTACCGTGCATGCACCACAGTTGCCGTCGAGACAACCTTCCTTGGTGCCGGTGAGTCCGATGAGTTCTCGGAGTGTGTCGAGAAGGCTCATGTACGGAGGCACGAGAATTTCGTGCTCCTGACCATTGATAGTGGTCTTGATGTGAACCTTGCTCGGGGATGATGTAGTCATTGGTTTAGCCCCTTGCCCGCTCTACGGCCTGGTTGATCATTCGAGCGGTCAGAACTTCGACGAGCTGCTTACGCTGCTCAACAGTTCCACGCATGTCGGTGATTGGAGTTGCAGCTTCCTTTGCAAGAGCTGCAGCTGCGGCGATCGACTCTTCGTTCACAGGCTTACCAGCGAGGCTGTCGCCAGCTGCCGAAGCGAGGATTGGAGTTGGCCCAACCGATGCCAGAGCAATTCGAGCGGACTCGAAGTTCTGACCGGACGAGTCGAGGCTTACCGAAACTCCGACAGCAGCAACTGCGATGTCCATTTCGTTTCGAGGAATAAATCGAGTGTAAGCAGCACCGAAATTGTCGCCTGGCTTCGGAACGGAAATGCTAACCAGCAGTTCGCCCTGACCAAGCACTGTGCGGCTCGGGCCCGTGCAGAAGTCCTCAACAGCAACTTCGCGAGTTCCGTTAGGACCGGCAATGTGCGCCACTGCGTTGTGAACGATCAGCGGGCAAATGCCGTCTGCTGATGGAGCTGCGTTGCACAGGTTTCCACCAAGTCCGGCTCGTGACTGTACCTGGATTCCGCCAATGATGGATGCACCGTCAACGATGCCAGGGTAGTCAGCAGCAATAGTGTCGTTTTCGTAAACCTGGTAACAAGGGACTCCAGCACCAATGCTGAGTCCGTCGTTGCCAACCTTCAAATCCATAAGTTCTGGAATGTTCTTGATGTCAACGACTGCATCAAGCTCCCAGACGTTGGCTCGAGCTTTCACAAGCAGGTCGGTACCACCTGCGAGCGGTCGAGCTCGATCGCCATGTTCGTTTAGCACAGCAACGGCTTCGTCAACCGTGCCAGGGGCAACGTATGCAAACGGGTGCAAGCGCCCTCTCCTTTCGCGTAATAGTTCGGAGTCCGAGTTCGTAATTCGGCTGTGAATTACTGATCGGAAACTCTTCTCCGGGCTGGCTTCTCGGGACCTGTTGTCAGACCTCCCGATGTGAGCGCGCTCATTATGCCCACGCAGTTGGTCTCTCGCAACTCAAAAATGGCATTTAAAGGTAACAAGAGTGATATTGGGAGCCAGTTCGACTTCCGCATCAGGTCGATGTAGGTTCCGACACAGCTGACCTAGGGGCGGTTCCGAAGCCAAAGTTCCTCAGCAGGTTTTGACCAACTAGCAGTGTTGCTACAAGGGTAGCGGACGCACCGAATGTCATCGCGACCGGTGCGTCAAAACGCTGTGCGAGTGATCCCATCAAGAGCCCGCCAAGGGCAGATGCACCCCACGTGAGCTGATTGATGCTCATCACCCGACCGCGGAATTCTTCGTCAACCAGGGTTTGAACAACTGTTGTATTCATCGTCCCCAGCACAACTTTGAAGCCACCCATAATTCCGGCGACCAGCAATGCGATCTCGATCAGATCTGCCTGAGCAAAAGCAAATTGAGTTAAGGCGACACCTAGTCCTGCGACGACTAGATACAGGGCTGGTCGTACACGTTTGCCGATCAACGTGATGGCTGTCGTAGCTGTAAGCCCGCCAATTCCGGCACCAAGCAACAACTGTCCGTAAGTGTCGGTTCCGCCGAGGAATATTTCTTGAGCGAAAACCGGAAGTAATGTGTCGAATGACGATCCGAACAGACCAAAAGTTATTCCGAGGGCGATGACCATCGCGATGGAGCGTTGCTCTTTCAGATATGTGAACGCTTCGATCAATCCACGCAAGGGACTGATTTTTGTCGACTTAACCTTGTGACCCTCGGGAGTCATCATCATCAAAGTGACGACGGTCAAGGCGTAGGTTGTTCCGATTATGTAGAACAGACCTTCAAGTCCCCAAGCCGAAACCAAGGGGTCGAACAGCATCGGACCCACGATTGCAGCAGTTCCAAAAACGATCGAGTAGAGAGAAATTGCACCAGCGAGGTGTTCTTTAGGAACGATAGTTGCCACCATCGCTGAACGTGAAGGAATGTCGAACGCCAGAAGAGTTCCTGTGATGCTTGAGATCAACAGGACGTGCCATGGCTCGACGATTCCGCTCTGGATGAGCACGCCTGTACCGAAGGTGACAAACGCGAACATCAATCGTGTGAACCTGACGATTCTCAGTCGGTTGAATCGATCGGCGAGAACCCCGCCCCACATTGAGAAGATGAGAACTGGAGCGAGGTTTGCTGTTGCCACTAACCCGAGCATTACTTCGGAGTCAGTAAGGGTTCTCATCAGCCACAGACGACCGTAGACCAGCGACCACATTCCGATGTTGGAGAATGCGGCTGCAATCCAGAAAAGGCGGTATTCCCGGAACTTGAACGCTGAGTAGCTAGTCCCGCTCAAAATGCTCGTTTTCAAACGAGATGTTCCGCCTGATTGGGATTGGGGTCTTTCATGCGAAAGACTTTACAGGTTTACATAGGCCCGAGGGGTTCACCGAGAGCATCGAGCTTGCTTCCACCAATCAGGTGGATATGCAAGTGGTCTACTATTTGACCCGCATCGACACCCTGATTGACCGCCATTCGGTATCCGTTGTCGTCGATACCGAGTTTTTTAGCGATACGAGCTCCTGCACGGAGCATGTGGCCAAGCAACTGTTCGTGTCGTTCAGTCGCGCCGGTCAGATAAGTAACGTGTTCGCGAGGAACGATCAACACGTGAACTTTCGCTACAGGATTAATGTCGTTGAACACATAAACCTGATCGTCTGAATAGACCTCGGTTGACGGTGATTCGCCATGCACTATTTTGCAGAACAGGCAGTCGGGTTCACGCATCTAGTTTCGCTCTTCCTCGGCAGTCCACCACATTTTGTTGTCTCTCCTCAGAGGCCTAACAATCTCGACAGATTGTGTTTGTGGAACGTTGAATCTCCGTAGTCAGTTTTCCAAGCTATCGCCCGCCGAGTGTACAAGTGGAGGTCGTGTTCCCACGTAAATCCAATTGCACCATGGCTTTGGTGAGCCTTCCAGCAGACTTCTGGAATTTTTTCGCTTGCTGCGATTTTCGCGCGGCTTACGTATTCAGCGGAATATGAGTCCTGTGAGGATGAAGATGCGGCCGCGTAAACAAGGTGATTTACCTGTTTCACCGTCGTTGCCATTTCTGCCAAATAATGTTGGATTGCCTGGAAAGTGCCGATTGGCTTTCCGAACTGTTCGCGCGATTGTGCGTACTCAGTAGTAACTTCGACGACTTTCCGTCCGAGTCCCGCTAATTGAGCGGACCTCGCGACGGCGCCTAAGCTAACAAGGTCGGACATCGCCGACTTTGCCGATTTTCCAGTGGCAACAACGTTAGATGAGGCGACCGCAACCTCGTTGAAAGTGAGGTTTGAGATAGAAATACCAGCGGTTGATTTCAGCGCGGTTTTTGAAACTCCCTCGTTGTTCCAAATTGGAACGAGAATTACGGCTAGTTCATCATCGATGGTCGCTGACACAAGTGCGTGTGTTGCCAGGTTCGCAAAATTTACGAAACGCTTTTCGCCTGTGAGTACGACGTCTGATCCAGTCGATGTACCTGCTACGAGAGGAGTCGAAAGATCCCAGGACGCATCTTTTTCGACAACTGCAGGTGTTATCAGGACTTCACCGATTGCGATTTGAGGGAGTAGTTCGGATTTAATCTCTTCGTCGGCGTATTTATCTAGAACGCTCGAAGTGATCGACGATTCTACGATTGGAATTGGAGTGAGTGCCGCACCTGCTTCCTCGACTAAAACGATCAGGTCCTCGAAACTAAAACCAGTGCCGCCGAACACTTCGGGAACGGTAAATCCACTCCAACCCAGCGCAACAGCTTCGTCCCAGAGTTTTTTTGCGGCATCTTCATCACCGTCAGCAACATTTCGGACAATTTCTGCACCCGCTGAAGTGGCAAAAAAATCTCTAGCCGTTGAACGAATCAACTCTTGCGTTTCTGAAAGTCCGAAGTCCACGTTGTTTACTTCAATTACTTACGAGGCAGCGCTAAACCGCGCTGAGCGATGATGTTTTTCTGGATTTCGGTGGTACCGGCGAGGATTGGACCTGACGTGTAAAAGAGCCTCATTTTGAGGAATCTGCCCTGTAGTTCCGAGTCTTCAGAGCCGGGTTCAAGGGAACCGTACATTCCTAGAAGTTCGAGACCGTAGTTGAGAACGGCGACATAGGCTTCGGTTGCTGAAAGTTTGCTCATTGATGCTTCAGCAATGGGGATGTCTCCTCGACCCTGTCTCCAAGCAACGTCGTAGCACATGAATCTGGCAGATTGAACTTCAGTGTCGAGTTCTGCAATTCGGCTACGGACTTCCGAGTACTGGCCTGAGAAATCTATAGGACAGTCGTCGTTGGAAAGCCATTCAATAATTTCATTAAGTGCCCTTCGTGCCCAGCCTACGTAGTCAATTCCTGATCGTTCAAAATTTAGAACAGTCATACCCACGCGCCAACCATCATTGAGTTCACCAACAAGGTTTTCTTTCGGAACTTTGACGTTGTCGAAAACGACCTGGTTAAAGCTGTGACCGCCTGCCATGTTGATAATCGGATTTACCTGCACTCCGGGTGCGTGCATGTCGGCGAGTATCAGGCTGATTCCCTTGTGAGGAGCTGCTTCAGGATCGGTTCTTACGAGCATGAACATCATGTCGGCGCGGTGAGCAAGTGTGGTCCAAACCTTCGTGCCATTAACGATGAAGGTGTCGCCGTCGGATACTGCCCGAGTTTGAAGTGATGCGAGATCTGAGCCCGAGTTTGGTTCCGAATAGCCCTGGCACCACTGGAACTCACCGTTCGCAATTGCAGGCAGGTATTTAGCCTTTTGTTCGTCGTTTCCGAACCGCATCAACGTTGGACCGATCATTCTTGTGCCAAACCGGTCATGTCCAGGTGCGCGCCGATATGCCATTTCTTCGGCGAAGATGGTGTTCATTAGTGGAGACGCATCAGAGCCGCCGAACTCGGACGGCCAACTCATTACCAGCCATCTGTTATCTGCTAGGCCACGTCGAATGTCCTGATAAATCTGCCAGTGATCATCACGTGATTCGTCTGGGGGGCCATGCCAGTCGGCAGGAAGGTTTTCGTCCAGGAAACGACTGAGATTGGAATGAAACTCAGATTCTTCGGCGGAATACTCAAACCGCAATTTTCACGATTCCCTGGGACGTTGAGTGTTTCGGAGTATTAGCTGCGAACCGACAGACAAGTAACCGTCTTCACAATGCCTGGAATGCTGTGCATGCCATCGCTAATGAGATCCCCGATCGCCGGTAGATCGTCAGCTTCCGCGACGGCGATTATGTCGTACGGACCGGTGACCGTGTCTACCGCTGTCATAAGCGGCATGCTTTTCAGCGACTCGGATACTTCGTTGGTCTTACCAACAGCTGTTTCGACGAGGATGTATGCACGCGTTGCCAACTCACTTCTCCGTTACTGATTGGCACTGATTGCCGGAATCGTATGCTCTCGCAATCAAACATGTCAAAGCACACCAACGTCTGTCAGACGTGGTGAACTTACCGTTCTACATAGGTACTTCGCCGTGCCGGGCAGAACCGAAAGACCGTCCGTCAGTATGCACAGTGTTGTAAGTGCCGGTTCGTCGATCGGTTTGTGCGGCCCTGGCAGCTTCAAAGGTCAGTCGCGGTGCAGGGGTTGATTGCGTCTGCGTGACGGGGCCTGCGTCTGCAGTTCGCCGTGGAGTGAACTGAGTGGGAGCTGACTGTGAAGGAGAATCGAGTAACAGACTTAGACCTGATCGTGATTCTTCAGTTTCTTCAACAAATGGGAAGTTTGAGCTAACGGCGAGCAAGGTGAGAATCGTGACCGATGCACCACGTGGTGCGTACATACCGGTCTCCCACTCGCTAATCGTTTGCTGGCGTATGCCGATTTCTCTTGAAAGCGCAGTTTGTGACAGGCCAAGATGAGTGCGTAGAGCACGGATGTTGTCCGCTTGCCACTTGAAATCGGGTGGAGGTGCTTGTCTTGTCAACATGACTAGCAAGCTACGCCCAATTAATTTCGCAGCCCAAGCGTTTTTTTTACACGCTTTTGCGAATTTTTAGTCGAATTTCAGCAGGGATTCGAATTTATCGACCGATTCAAACGGACCTACGAGAGACATGACGAGATTTTCTGACTTGATGACTCGCCGCGCCGCTCGTTGGATATCAGCCTGGGTGACGTTCGAAATCTTTTCGACAACCTCGTCTACCGATTCGACTTTGTTTCGAATGAGTTCCTGGATTCCGAGGAAGCTCGTAACCGCTCGACTCTCTTCCATTCGGAGCATAAGGCGACCGGTGGTGAGTTCACGCGCTTGCGTCCATTCCTTTTCGGTTACCCCGTCTCGAAGCTTTGCAAGCTCGTTCACGATCACCGGTATGGCTTCCTCGACACGTTCAGGGTCTATTCCTGATTCGACCACGAGAGCGCCGCAGTCGCTGTAGAAATGAGCTCCGCTATGGATGTCGTACGCCAAGCCTCGTTGTTCTCTCACTTCTTCAAAAAGTCGGCTACTCATCGTTTCACCGAGGATTACTGACATGAGTGCAAGCGCGTGGCGATCCGGGTCATCGTTCGCGAATGTTGGCAGTCCAATCGCGATGTGAGCTTGTTCGGTGGGTCTATTTTCAAACGCCACTTTTCGAACTGGCTTTTTGAGCTCGAATGGGAACATTGGGAGGATTTCGCCATCGTGCAGTCCGCCCATGAGATCGGTTATTTGTGCAACAACTTCGTCGTGCTCGACGTTTCCTGCGACAGCAATGACTGTGTTCGACCCAACGTACTGAGTGTTTAAGTACTCGAGCATTGCTTCACGTGATATAGCGTTGACCGAATCAACGGAACCAGCAATGTCGCGTCCCATTGGTTGATCGGGCCAAAGTAGCTCATCAAGGATCATGGAAGTTCTGGCTGCCGGCGAGTCGTGCGATGCTCGAATTTCTTCGAACACGACATGCTTTTCCTTCTCAATATCCTCGTCCTGGAATAGAGAATTTAGTGTCATGTCAGCGAGCAGATCAATACCGTTCTTGTAGTGAGGTTGGGCGAGCCGGCACCAGTATCCGGTGACTTCTCGATCGGTGAAAGCGTTGATGCTGCCCCCGACACTCTCGACTACTTCGGAAATCTCACGTGGTGTTGGTCGTTTCTCAGTTCCCTTAAAGAGCAGGTGCTCGAACAGGTGAGAAGCCCCAGCAAGCTCAGGAGTCTCGTATCTAGATCCTGCCCCGAAGAGGAAGATGATGCTCACAGCGTTCGTGTGGCGGAAGGTGGAAGTTAGGATTCGGAGTCCGTTAGGAAGGACGGTGCGCTCAAACGCGCTCGATACAAGGTTCTTAGATTCTGCAAGTGCCAAACGGCCGGTCTTTCTACTGCCACCAAAAAGTATGTTCGGTGTTCAAAAAGTCGTGACGTTCAAGACTAAGTGGGCTACTTGAGTTGGTCAAACGAACAGGCACGCATGACGGCATATGCACAAATCGAGAATCAACATATTCTCGTATTTAGGTTGGACCGGACGAATAACAATGAGCCGGTGATGGATAGAATCCTTCGTCATGACGCATGGACCCGGCGCAGCATCCGGGACTGAACCAACATCGAATATGGATCTGGCGAACTCCGTTCGGCGATCTGGCGCGTCCTCAAAAATCCAACGTAGCGTGATGGGGATGTCAACACTAACAGCGGTGTTGCTGGCGTTGATTCTTATCGTTGCTCTCGGGCTGAGGCTTTACGGGATAAACTGGGATCAAGGTGGTCTGTTCCATCCAGATGAACGTGCGTTTCTATCGCAGGTTTACGACCTTGAAGTCCCAGAAGGGTCTGAATGGCGCCTGATCTTCAATCCAGAGCAAAGCACGCTCAATCCTGGTTCTTTCAACTGGGGAAGTTTGCCCCACTACGCGCTTAAGTCAGTTCAGTACCTGCTGGCACCTGCCAAGTGGATGGACTTGTTTGAACTCCGATACGCAGGGCGTGCCCTTTCCGCCATTTCTGACACTTTCACGGTACTGCTGATATTCCTGAGCGGCAGGTTTGCGTTCAGCAACAGGGTTGGACTACTCGCCGCTTTGTTCGGCGCTGTGGCGGTTCTGCATGTTCAACTCGCTCATTTCTTTGCTGTCGATTCGTTCATGACGACGTTTGTTGTCGCCACCGTTTATTTCATGTTGAAAGTGGCAATAACCGGACGAACTTCAGATTCCGTGTGGGTCGGGCTAATGTTCGGGTTAGCGATGGCGACCAAGTTTTCGGTTTTGCCGTTGGCACTCGGAATTGGTGTTGCGTATCTCGTTTTTGCCCTGTCTCGTAGCGGGGACAGGTTGGACATTGAGTCTGGTGCCTCAGGCGAAGCCAGAAGCAGACAATCGATAGCGTTTACCAACCTGGTAATAGCTGTTGGGGTCACCATCATTGTGCTGGTGGTCACGCAGCCATACATGTTCCTCGATTTCGGAACCTACGTAGACAACATATCTACACAGGGGCAAATGGTTCGACGTGAAGTCGACTTCCCATTCACCCGCCAGTACGAGGATACGACTCCTTATATCTACAACATTGTTCAACTTGGAACCTGGGGTCTTGGTCCTGCACTCGGGATTACGGTTTGGCTTGGATTGCTTGGAGCCATCGCCGCTGGATTGTTAGCTCAACGCAAAGTTGATGTTGTGATCCTGGTCTGGGTTATTCCGTACCTTGCCATCACTGGTTACTTCGATGTGAAGTTCATGCGGTACATGCTGCCCATACTTCCGTTTTTGTTGATCTACGGGGCAAGAACACTCTGGTGGATGTTCGAGGTAATCAAAGCACTTTGGCCAAACAGGAGGGCACTGCAATACGCACCTATTGCGCTCGTACTTCTCCTCACCGTGCACTACACGTTGTCGTTCATGAGCGTTTACGCGGGGCCACACCCATTGAAAGACACGTCGTTTTGGCTTCGTGACAACGCCGTTCCGGGTTCGGTAGTCGTTCAAGAGCATTGGGAAGAAGGAATTCCACATGTTCCTGGATTGCGCATATACGAACGTGCGGAACTTTATAACGATGAATCGCCTCAAAAATTTATTCAACTTTCCGAGAGACTGGCAGGCGCCGATTACTTTGTACTGCTGAGCAACAGGCTTTACGCAACGATCCCAAGGCTTCCTGAGCGTTATCCGGTCACCACAAAGTTTTACGAAGAACTGTTTTCTGGGGGCTTGGGTTACGAGCTGGCTCACGCATCGGGTCGATACGTAGGAGGTCTCGGAGTCGACTATTACGAGGACCCGTTCGCAAGGGTAGATTTCGCCGCTCCAAGATCGTTCGATCAGCCAAGCGGGGGGCTTTTCACCGCTGGGTTCGGCTGGGCTGATGAAAGTTTTTCGGTCTACGAACATCCTCAAACTTTCATTTTCGAAAATGTGGGAGGACTATCTCCTGAGCAATTCCGTGAAGTGATTGGTGCAGATGAATCTGGAAGCAGTACACGAACTCAGCCTGAGATCGGACTCCTATTGTCGGACGAAGGACGTGACGTACAGCAGTCGGGCGGTACATGGACTGACATCACTTTCTTACGTTTCATGCCAGACTGGTTGACGCCAATATTCTGGTACCTGGGTACACAAATCTTCGCTCTGGCAGTGCTACCTCTCGCCTACTTCGTTTTCCGATCATTCCCTGATCGTGGTTATCCACTCTCAAAACCCCTTGGGATGGTGTTTGTATCGACTTTGACGTGGTTGTTGGTCAGTTCCGGACTCGTCAAATTCCACGCTCTAACCGTGCTACTGGCAGTAATGCTGTTAGCTGCCCTTTCGATGCTTGTAGTGCGCAGGTCAGGCGACGAGATCCTGAATCACATAAGAGCCAACATCCGCAGGATCTACTGGTACGAGACCCTATTCTTGCTGGCGTTTATCGGTTTCCTGTTTCTTCGAGCCGCTAACCCTGACCTCTGGCACCCGTGGAAAGGTGGAGAAAAGCCGATGGACTTTGCCTACCTCAACGCGGTAGTGAAGTCGTCGATTGTTCCGCCATACGATCCATGGCACGCTGGTGGGTATCTCAACTACTACTACTTTGGCCAATTCATGGTAGCGAGCCTCATCCGATTCATTGGAATCGTGCCATCGGTTGCCTACAACCTTGCAGTGCCCATGCTCGCAGCGATGACGGTGGTAGGTGCTTATTCGATCGTCAGCAACTTAGTTGAGTTGAGCCTTCGAGCAAAACTTGTGCCCGCATGGACCAGAAAAGCCCCGATTTACTTTGGCTTGCTTGGGGCGATTTTCGTCACCGTTGCCGGAAACATTGATGGATTGACTCAGTTGATACAGGGATGGGTGAGGGTCATCTCGAACGATTTGCCATTTGGTGAGTTCGACTTTTGGCGCAGCTCAAGGATGATGGCACCTGACTCGAATGGATTCGAGATAACCGAGTTCCCGTTCTTTACGTTCCTGTTTGCCGACCTTCACGCCCACTTGATCGCAATTCCAGTTGCAATCACTGCTCTCGCAGCATCCATTTCGATGTTCTTGAGGATCGGCAGGAATCGACCGATCAAGGAATCTATCGGTTCCCTGGTAACTATTGGAATTCTCGTAGGTTCGCTCCGAACGATTAACGCATGGGATTTTCCAACACAGTTGCTCCTCGCTGGCGGCCTCGTCACTGCCGGTTACCTACTGACTCATCAAAGTCCGATTCTCATTAGATTGATCAAGGGTGGCACGGCAAGTTTGTTCGTTCTCGTGGTTGGGCATGTCGTGTATCTGCCGTTCCACATGAATTTTGAACTATTCAACAATGGGGTTCTGAGGAGTGAATTCCAAACGGATCTCTGGCGCTACATCACAATCCACGCCCTGTTCCTTGCCGTTATTGCCGGTTGGAGTGTTCTTGTTTGGACCGAGCGCATTCCTCAAGCACTACAGGCGATTACGGTTTCTCCGAGGCGGGGTTCCGGCATTACAGGATGGATCTGGCATATTGTGATTTTGATCCTTGCGACTGTGGTTGCTGCGCTTTCGTTCTCAGGGTTCGCAACGATCGGATTCGTAGTTGCAATTGCATCGGTCGTCGCCGCTGCCGGAGTCATTTCATTCCGATCTGGTGTTGTTGGCTCTCGGTATTCGCTGGCTCCAACGGCAATGGTGGTGATGGCACTAGCCATAGCTGCAGGTGTCGATGTCTTCACAGTAAAAGACGACATTGGGCGGATGAACACCGTGTTCAAGTTCTACTTGCAGGCTTGGACGCTCCTCGCTTTAGCTTCAGCCTACTTTGCCTGGGTCTTGTACGACTCAGGAAAGATTTCATTCAGGCGTGCGTCGGTGCCTAGAAGTGTGTGGCTCACAGTCGTTGCTGTGTTGGCGATTGCGGTGATGATGTACCCGATCTTTGGTACCCGATCTCGCAACCTCACTCGATTTGAGTACTCAGGACTTGGTCTAGATGGCACGGACTACATGGAAACAGTGGTGTATCAGGACCACGAAGGTCCACTGGTTCTCAAATACGATCTGGATGCGATCGAGTGGTTGCAGGAAAACGTCGAAGGTTCGCCGGTGGTGATCGAAGGCCTTAGCGATCAATATCGCTGGGGAAATCGAGTTTCGATCTACACGGGACTACCAGCAGTGATTGGTTGGGATTGGCATCAGCGTCAACAACGAGTTGGTTACGCCTACACAGTTTCACAACGAAGGGCTGAAGTAGATACATTCTTCAACACAACTGTTCCGATTGTTGCGATCAACACGCTCGACAAGTACAACGTCAGATACGTCTACGTTGGCGAGATGGAACACAACAAGTACGCGGCGGCAGGTCTGGAAAAGTTCTCGAAAATGGAACCTCTTGGACTAAAACAGGTGTACCCACCTCTCGGTTCAGAGGTTGATACACCTGTCGTGATTTACGAGTACATGTCGCCAGCTAAAACTGCCAGCAACTAGGGCGTTGTTAGTCCTCTGGAACGATTAGACCGTAGTCGTTGTCGTGACGTCGGTAAACGACGTTTATATCGCCAGATGCCTTGTTCCTGAACACGTAGAAGTTGTGTCCAAGAAGATCCATTTGAGCCGTCGCGTCCTCCACTGACTCTGCGTTCATGGTGTGCCGTTTAGTTCGGACCAGTTGACCGTACTCAAGTTCCTGAACGTCAGTCTCTTGAGGGTCTTCGAACTCGATCTGGGCAAGCTGTTGAGCAACTGCCTGGCTAAGACCACCTGGGTCACTCTTTCGACCGTGCTTGTCGAGCTTGGTCTTGTACTTTCGAATTTACCGCGTGACCGTGTCGGATACGCCATCAATAGCCGTGTACGGAGAATCCGAACGAGTTTCACCTCGTATTACACCACGATCCATCTTGATCGTGACTTCGGCTATGAACCGATCATCTTCTTTCTTGGTCTGCTCTTTGCGGATTTGTAGATACACCGGCACCGTATCTCTGAATCGTCTGTCGAGGATGCTGAGTCGCTTTTCTGCATATCCTCGGATTGCATCGGTCAAAGTGGTGTTGTTAGCGGTGATCGTGAGTTCCACGGAGCCCCCAATCGGAAAACTTATCGACGCCGTTTCGGTTGCAGATATGTATCTGCTCCGGCACTGATATTTTAAGGCTCTGAGCCATCAAAGGTGCTGAGATCGGCGTGATAATTTCCTCTCTCAAACGAGTCGTAAATCAACTCGTTGAATTAGTGTTTCCTTCTTCCTGTGTTAGTTGCGGAAGAGAAGGTGAGTTACTGTGCCACATTTGTCTCGCGGAGTCGAGCCTAGTGGCCGATACAGCATGCCATATTTGCGCAGAGCCTATGACTGCCTCGGGCACCTGTTCAAAATGTAGAGTTGAACCTAAATACATCGACCGTTTGTATGGTTATTACCAGTACGATTCGCCAGTCGGAGAAGCTATTAGGGCCTTCAAGTTTGACGATATTCGAGCGCTTGGACCAGTGTTTTCTGAACTGCTCGATGTGGAACGCTTAAAACGGGTAGCGCCGGATTTGGTTCTCCCCGTGCCGTTGTCTCGATCGCGGATAAAACAGCGAGGATTTAACCAGTCAGAAGTGTTCTCTCGGCACATCGCCGCACTTCTGGGCATCAATCATGAGCCGATATTGCTTTCCAGGACTGAACAAAAGATTCCTCAGTCACAGCAGCAGTCGGCGCGCTCCAGAGCGGCATCAGTATCCGGGGCCTTTACAGTGAACGAGCAATACGTTGACGAAATTGCGACCAAACGCATCCTCGTGGTTGATGACGTTCACACCACGGGCAGCACAATAAACGAATGTGCCAGAGTTCTAAAATCGGTTGATGCAAGTTGGGTTGGTGCCGTGACGCTTGCCGTTCAACCAGTTGGAGTTATGACTGAATGACGTTGAAAACCGTGATGTTCGATATGTACGGAACACTTGCCGGTTTCGATCCTCCACGTGAACAGATTCAGTCTGCGGTACTTACCAATTACGGTCTTGAGGTCACGAAGGAAGGTATTGACGCCGGTTACCACCTCGCTGATCAATTCATGACCGCTCAGAACGCATCTCAGCCAGTTCGTACTTTGAATCCCAACGAGCAATGGACGTTCTTTGCTCGATATGAGCAGATGGTCCTGAAAGGCGCGGGTCATGATGTTGATTTGGCGGTTGCGGGTGAAATCTGGGCGCACATCAGGAAGCAGGAGTACCGAATTGCGTTGTTTCCTGATGTGATTGCAGGTCTCGACGAGGCTAGAACACTTGGTCTTTCAGTAGGCGTTATTTCCAACATGAACACGACAGGTGAGCGACTCGCCCAAGATATGGGTCTTGTTGGTCACGTCGATTGGGTTGTCACTTCAGGTGAAACGGGATCAGAGAAACCTGATCCGTACATATTTGAGGTCGGTCTACAGAAAGCCTCCGCTCATCCCAACGAAGCGGTCGTCGTTGGTGATCAACTCGACTCCGATATTGCCGGCGGTCTTGGTGCTGGAATAAGCCCGGTTCTGATGGATCGATACAACGGCCATCCCGAATACAAAGATCACCCGAGAGTAACTGATATGCAGTCGACACTGGAACTTCTGAAAACTTTGATCGACAGGTGAACTTGAATTGCCCGTATCATCTGCGAGTTCAATCAACTAGACCACTAAAGAAAGCTTCTAAATGAAAATCGAACGAGTTGAATCGATTCTTGCCGGTAACAGCCACATAGTCCGCATATTCACGGACACCGGGCTGGACGGGATTGGTCAGTCGGCGTGCTGGGGTTACCTCGAAGCGACCGACAGTGTTGTGAAGAAGTTCTCCGACTATTTGGTTGGAAAAGACCCGCTTCAGATTGAACATCACTGGCAGTACCTGTATCGAATGGGACCCTTCCGCGGTTCCGTTTTGATGGGCGCACTCAGCGCAGTCGACATCGCTCTCTGGGACATCAAGGGCAAGGCGTTTGATGCACCAGTTTGGCAACTAATTGGTGGAAAGGTTCGCGACAAAGTTCGATTACACCTCCTGATGGGTGGAATCCGTCCAGACGCCGCGGATCAAGGCACAACTGCCGAGGGTCTTCGATTGAACGCTCAAGATGCCGCAGAGGAAGGTTTCACGGCAATCAAAACTGATCCGTTACCTGATGGGTTCCAGTCAATGACGCTGTCTCGGCTGATTCATGACACCCGCGAGAACGTTGCAGCAATGCGCGAAGGTGCTGGTCTGGACGTGGACATCATCCTCGAAATGCACCGCAAGTTGACTCCAATGCAAGCAGTTGCGCTTGCTGAACAACTGGTTGAGTTCCGACCGCTGTTCTATGAAGACCCTGTTCAGATCGACTCGATCAAGTCACAAGGTGAGATCGCCCAGCGCACTACGTTGCCGGTCGCGAACGGTGAGCGTATGCACACGATTTGGGAGTTCCGAGAGCTTTACGAAGCTGGCGGAAGCCAGTACGCCCGACCTGATCTTGGCCTAGGTGGTGGTATTACCCACGTCAAGAAAATCGCTGGAATTGCCGAGTCGTATCACTCTGCAGTGGTGACCCATAACTTCCTCGGGCCGGTTCTAACTGCTGCGGCCTGTAACATCGATACCTCGATCCCAAACTTCGTAACGCAGGAATACTCTAAGGTTGACGAAGCACCAGTCAATTCGATGTACATGACGGCGTGGAAGCGTGAAGGCGGTTACATCCCGGTCCCTGATGCGCCCGGTATTGGCGTAACCGTTGACGCTGACGCTCTAAAAGCCCAGCCGTACGAGTCGCGGCCACTGCAGGTAATCCCAATGCGAGTCGATGGCTCGGTCGGATACTCGGTCTAAAACTTCGTTGTTAGCAATTGGCACAACCGATCGACTGTATTTCGCTATGCTTCGCGAATCGCTCGACCTGGTGGAACGCGGCGTCGCTACTCCTGCCGATATTGATGCGGTGGTCACAACTACGATTGGGCGCCGACTGTCCGTTGGTGGTCCAATCGAAATATGGGAACAAATCGGTTGGGACCTGGTTCAAACCATTGCGGGCGAGCTTTACCGAGAGATTTCGACTAGTGCGAAGCCTTCTGCATATGCCTGTGAGCAACTGATTGACTACGCATTCCATGATAGGCAATCGGATACTGCATCAAATACTGGCGCAATCGAAGGTGGTTCCTCGTACAAAAAGATTGCCGTTGTCGGTGCCGGTCTCATGGGACATGGCATTGCGCTCGAGTTCGCCGCGCGTGGCTACCAGGTGGCTCTTTACGACCTAAGGGACCCAATACTCGAAGACGCCATGAGTCGAGTCGAGGTGGGACTGAAGGCGTTAGCTTCCGCCGGGCAAATTGGAGAAGCGGATATCCAAACGGCGAAGCGACGAATTACTACTGACACGGTCATCAGTCGGACCCTTGCTGGCGCGGATCTGGTGATTGAAGCAGCCACTGAAAATCTTGAACTCAAACTCAAGATATTCGATGTTCTCGACAGACTGACACCGCCAGAAACTCCGATTGTTTCGAACTCATCTACATTCCTGCCGAGCGCCTATGGATCAGCGACCAATCGACCTCGTTTGATCGCCGGGGTTCATTACTACAATCCGCCTCATTTGCTCCCTGGTGTGGAACTAATTCGATCAGATGACACAGCCGATTCCGTGATCGACTCGCTGGACGAACTCTATCGTTCAATTGGCAAGAACCCCGCGCACATTCAAAAAGAAGTGCAAGGCTTTGTTGGCAATCGATTACAGGTCGCTGTACTGCGCGAAGCATTCGAGATCATCGGTTCAGCAGAAGAATCAGCCGAATCGCTTGATTCACAGGTTCGAGATTCCCTCGGAAACCAACTTGCGAGGAGCGGCCCGTTCGGGATTGTGGCAGAACGGGGTATCGATTCAGTGCTGAGAGAAGCCGAAGATGTGTTCCCAACGCTCTGCAATGATCGCGAGCTACCTCCAGTTCTGATGAACAAGATCGAATCTGGTGAGCTAGGAGTCAAAGTGCGGAAGGGCTTCTACGAATGGACTGATGATTCGGCTGAAGCCTGGCGCAAGAATATGGCCGACTCACTACTCGAATTAGCCACTGCCGACCAGTAGCGAGTTATTCGGCGTCGCGGTACGCTCGGTTGATACGTTTTTCTGAACTGGAGTTTCACTTTGCCAGATGCTTCGAGCAATCCACATCGACTACCTTCGTTCGTAGTTCCGTCGCACTACAGAATTTCACTTGAACCTGACCTCGAAAAATTCACATTTTCCGGGACTGTTGAGATCGAAGTTGAGATTGGTCAGTCAACTGACAACATCCAGATCAATTCAGCCGACCTGGAAATTTCTTCTGCGTGGGTGCAGGACGGCGTAGGTTCGAAAATCGAAGCGTCGAACGTCGAGCATGACGAAGACATGGAGCGAGCAACGATTAGTTTCGGCTCCGATCTTCCTGCTGGTCCGTACACTCTAAACGCCGTGTTCACAGGCATCCTGAACGACCAGTTGCACGGTTTCTACCGTTCAACGTTCACCGATGACGACGGTGTATCTCACACAATCGCAACTACTCAGTTTGAAAGCACACACGCTCGCCGAGCATTTCCGTGTTTTGACGAACCAGCTTTCAAAGCTTCGTACGGCGTGACACTCGTGGTTCCGGAAGACCAGTTTGCAGTTTCAAACGGTCCAACCCTTTCTGACGAAAATCTCGGTGACGGTCGAAGGAAGATCGTGTTTGAAGACACGATGGTCATGTCGACTTATCTCGTTGCTTTCATAGTCGGACCGTTTGAAGCTACCGCTCCGGTAGATGTGGATGGTGTTCCTTTGCGAATCGTCCACCCGATTGGTAAAGGGCATCTCACCGACTACGCCCTCGAAGCAGGAGCGTTCGCACTCAAGTTTTTCTCCGACTACTACGGAATTCCATATCCGGGTCAGAAACTCGACATGGTTGCGGTTCCTGACTTCGCGTTCGGCGCAATGGAGAACCTCGGATGTATTACGTACCGAGAGGTTCTACTTCTCGTCGACAAAGACCGATCAACCGAACCTGAGCTCCTCAGAGTTGCTGACGTTATCGCTCACGAAATCGCACATATGTGGTTTGGTGATCTAGTGACGATGGAGTGGTGGAACGGTATTTGGCTTAACGAAGCATTTGCCACATTCATGGCAACGATGTGTTCAGACCACTTCAATGCTGATTGGGGACGCTGGAACCAGTTCAGCCTTGAGCGATCAATGGCGTTTGACGTCGACTCTCTCGCCAATACTCGCCCGATTGAGTTCGAAGTTCTCTCACCTGTAGACGCTGAAGGTATGTTCGACCTGCTTACCTACGAAAAAGGTGGATCTGTTCTACGAATGTTGGAGCAGTACCTTGGCGAGGAAGAGTTCCGGGACGGAATACGGTTCTATCTCAATAAGCACCAGTACAAGAACACAGAGACCAACGATCTCTGGGACGCTATAGAGCACGTTACCCAACAGCCAGCTCGACGAATCATGGACAGCTGGATTTTCCAGCGCGGTTACCCGATGGTGAGTGCGTCGGTTTCAGACGACGGATCGACGGTGACTCTCGAACAAGACCGGTTCATGTATACCGAGCCAGAAACTGTTGACGAAACGACTTGGTCAGTTCCAGTCGTTCTCAAAGTAGGCTCGGGATCAAGCGTGACCGAAATCCGGCACCTACTCGAAGAGAAAACTTCCGAAGTGAAACTCGACAGCAGCGCTGACTGGGTTGCCGTGAACGCTGGTGGCAGTGGTTTCTTCAGGGCACGCTACTCGACAGAAGCGCTGAGTAGTCTCACCGACAACATGTTCGAACACCTGACATCTATCGAGCGATACGGGCTCGTTGACGACACCTGGTCTTCAGTCCTTGCCGGTCGAATTTCAGCCGTTGAGTTCCTGAATTTCGCCCGAGCTTTCCAGGGCGAAACTGATCTCGATGTTTGGACGGTTCTATCGGGCTGCCTCGCTTCCCTCGACAAGCTTGTTGAGGGCGAAGACAGGGAACAGTACCGGGCTGTGATCCGAGACCTTGGTCAGCCTGCCCTCGACCGACTTGGTTGGGAGCCGAACGATTCTGATTCCTCACGTGACCGAGAACTTCGTGGATTGTTCATTCGATTGCTTGCGAACGTCGGTGACGATGAACTTGCCCAGAAGAACGCTTCCGATTTGCACGACTCATACCTGAACGATTCAGGTTCAGTCGAGCCAAACATTGCCGCTGCCGTAACGGGCGTTGTTGCTTATAGAGGTGGAGCCTCGGAATACGAGGTGTTCGTCGAGAAGAACCAGAATCCGGCAACTCCACAGGAGGAGCGCCGCTACCAATCGGCACTCGCTGCGTTCCCGGGCGAAGCAGAAATGCGTAAAACCCTGGAAATGACTCTTGATGGTCGAGTACGAACACAGGACGCACCGTACTTGCTCGCAGTTTGCTTACGAAACCGCGACCAGGGTCATCTGGCATGGGAGTTCGTAAAAAACAACTGGGACAAGATCAATGAGGCGTTCCCGTCGAACTCAATTGTGCGAATGCTTTCGGGCATAACTGCTTTGAGCAAGTCCGACCAAGCTGGTGATGTTCTTGCGTTCTTTGAAGACCATGAGGTCCCTCAAGGGCAGCTAACGCTTCAGCAAACCCTAGAGAAGCTCCAGGTCAACGTTGCGCTTCGAGATCGTGAAGCTGATTCGTTCGCACAGTCCCTTAACAACTAATCGCATGTCCACGGTCCAGTTCTCAAAATCGCTTCCAGTCGCTGCTGAACCCGACGTGCTGGTCTGCGGTACTGGGCTTGCCGGAATCGGTGCCGCTGTTGCCGCCGCACGGAATGGTGCATCGGTCATGGCGGTCGACCGAATGGGATTCGCCGGTGGATTCTTCACCAACATAATTGGGTCAGCATTTGATGGTTTCGTTTACGAGGGAACCGGGAAGCCAGTTGTCGGCGGACTCGTGTTCGAAATGCTCGAACGTATGGGCGTGGTCAGACCCGGAGAAGCACCAAATCTTTCGTACAACGTGAACGGTGATTTCACTGAGGTTGAAAAGCACCCCGATCGTGTGATCCCAAGAACCGATCCAGAGCTCTTCAAAAAAGCGTCTGACGACATTCTGGTTGAGTCGGGTGTGAAACCACTTTTTCATTCACAGGTTTCGGACGTGATTACCAGTGCAGGCCGCGTCGACACCGTGATTGTGTCGAACAAAGACGGTCTGGTGGCGGTTAAGCCAAAGTATGTGATTGATGCGACCGGCGATGCTGACGTAGCTGCGTGGGCGGGATCCCAGTATGAAAAAGCCGACTCTCTTCAGCCCATGAGCCTTCACTTCCGAATCGGGTTTGTCGAGCTCACGTTTGAACTACGCCGGAAGTGTGCTGCAGTCCTTGAGAAAGCTCGTGCTGAAGGCAAGATTGGTCTTTATGGGGGACCGTGGCCTGCGACATTCTCAGGTCGTGACATCTACTTCAACGTAATTCGCACCCCGGGTGACGCCACAAATCCAGAGGATTGGACTAATGCTGAAATCCAGGGTCGCAGTGACGCCTGGAAGATGTTCAATCTATGGAAAGAAGCTCTCCCTGAATTCAAGGACGCGTATTTCTTTACCAGTGGACCAACCGCGGGGTCACGGGAGTCACGCCGGATTGTTGGTGACTACATGCTGACAGGCGATGACATTCTCACCGCAAAACGACAAGACGATGTGGTCGTTCTTGGAGCGTGGCGTATAGATAAGCACCCTGAAAAGGAAGCTGGTTATCACAACATGCCGATCGTTCCGCCATACGACATTTCGTATCGAACGCTCCTCCCACAAGGGATGGAGAATTTGTGGGTTGCAGGACGATGTCACTCGGCGACATCCGAAGCGCTGGCATCGAGCAGAGTCACGGCGAACGCTATGGGAATGGGACAAGCCGCTGGAACAGCGGCAGCGTTGGCTCTGGAGTCAAACACCGACAGTCGCGGCGTTTCGATCAGTGACCTTCAATCTAGGTTGCTTGAGGCCGATGTGATTCTCGATCCAGCGTCTGCGCTGGAAGGTTTGCCTTACGAGCAGCTCGCACACGAGGCTGGGGATGAACACTGGAAATGATGAAGAACCGCAGGTTCGACTAAAACTTCCAACTTATCCGCCGATAATCTTCGGAATTCCGTTCGGAGTTGGCGCAGCAGTTCACTTTTTGCTGTGGGAGCAGGCGATCCTGCCGGGCACGTTTGCCCTCGTACTCGGTCTGGTTCTGCTGATAGACGGCGTGCTAGTGGTAAGTTGGACCGTGTTCGAAATGATGAGGCGAGGTGAACACCCGGAGCCTCACAAACCTACAAATCGAATCGTCGACACTGGCCCATTCAGAATTTCACGAAACCCGATTTATCTTGGGTTTGTACTGATTGGTCTTGGTATTTCTTTCGCATTGAACTCGGTTGCCCCGCTTGTTGGATCAGCCGGTGGTGCCGTTGCGATCCACTTCCTCGTGATCAAGCGAGAAGAGGTGTATTTACAGTCACTGTTCGGCGAGGTGTACGCAGCTTATCGGTCGACGGTTAGGCGCTGGATTTAGTCGGCTTTGTGAAGGTCCCTCCACTGCGTACGCTCGAGATGACAAGTATGGATTTCCTTCATCCTGAGCTTGTCGAAGGGTCAAGTGTGACTGAGTCACTCACTCGGTCTTGGCGAATTGAGGCCAGATCTTCTTCGCTAGACCGGTGCTAGGGAGTGCGACGGCGAATGCGGCGAACCAGCCCATCCCCAGGCTGATCCACAGTGCCATGTCGTAGTTGCCGTAGGTGTCGTACAACTGACCCGCAAGCCAAACTGCACTTGACGCCCCGAACGGCATTACGGCGAACATCGTTCCGTAGATTGTGCCCAGTCGCCTTAATCCGTATTCGTCTGACGTAACAGTGCCGGTAAGTGAGATAACGGAAGTCCAGGAACTTCCGATTACGACTACGCCAAGAATTGCCATCGGCAAGCTGTTAGCTATCAAGAGGAAAACGTAACCAGAACCTCTTACGAAGTACGCAATTACGAGAAGTGGCCGTCTCCCGAATCTGTCAGCGAGATAACCGAACGAAAGCCCACCCGCTAGTCCTGCAATACCCACCGACGCAAGTCCGATGGCGCCTTGAACTGCGGTTGCTCCTAAGTCCGTCGTATAGGCAACGAAGTGGGCATTCACGAAGCCCATTGTGTAGCCTCATATGAAGAAGCCGACCGTAAGTCGCCAGAACATTCCAGTTCTACAGGCCTGTCCGAGCGACATGCCTACGTTCGGGTCGGTCGCAGGGTCGTACCGTTCATCATCGACGCCTGTTCCATCGGGATCGTCGGCATGCTCACCAGGTCCAGGACGTGATTTCAGTAACAGCAGCACCAGTGGCAGGATGATTGCGAGCAGGATCACCCCAAGTACGATGTAACCCTCTCGCCATCCGATGTAAGCGACCGCAACTGCGGCAACCGGCACAAGAGCCGTTTCACCGGCTGCCGAGCCTGTACCTGCAACCGACATCGCCAGCGCACGTCTACGGGTGAACCACGCTCCAACGATTTTGGCAACGGCTGCCGGAGACGATAGCGTGAACCCCAACCCCATGACTGTGAACAGAGCGTACAGTTGCCAGAGTTCCTTAACTGTCGACATCGCTATTAATGCGAGTCCACCGATAACAACTCCGCTCGCAGCTACCAGCTTGGGGTCGTAACGATCGGCCAACCACCCTGCAACTGGACGAAGCAACCCGGTCGAAAGTCCCGCAATTGCGAGCGCTCCCGCCATCGAAGCTCGACTCCAGTCTTGCTCTTCGGTTACCGGTTTCAGGAATACTCCGAACGAAAAACGTGATCCAGCACCGCCGAACAGCATGAATGCTGTTCCAAGTACAACGAACCAACCGTAGTGAATATTTCGGATCTTGGAGATCAACAGAACTCTTTAGTACGGGCGTCAGAGATGGCAGCGAAGCATATCCATTTCCTGCCCGAGATGTGGCTCAATATTGCAGTAAAAAGAAAAGGGGATGGCATTTCTCCATCCCCTTTTGGATTCCGCTATTTAGAGTCGATTACGACTTTGCTGCTGAGCAGACTGTGTCGATGATTAACTGCGTGGTGACGTATGGGTCACAGTTTGCGTTTGGTCGTCGGTCTTCGATGTAACCCTTGCCGGCCTTTTCAACTTGCCATGGGATTCGGATCGAAGCGCCACGGTCGGACACACCGTACGAGAACTGGTCGTATCGCTGGGTTTCGTGAGCACCAGTAAGTCGCTGCTCAACGCCTACACCGTAGTTGCTGATGTGCAGTTCCGGCTTACCTTCCGCACCGAGTGCCTCAGCAGCTGCAATACAAGCATCGAAAGAGTCTCGCATTTCGGTTGTTGAGAAGTTGGTGTGGCAGCCAGCACCGTTCCAGTCGCCAGGGACTGGCTTCGGGTGAAGCGTTGCTGAAATCGGAAGACCCTTAGGTCCCTTGAAGTCTTCGGCAATTCGGTAGAGCAACCATCGTGCGAGCCAGAGTTCGTCGGCAACTCGAGGCGCTGAAACAGGTCCGATCTGGAATTCCCACTGTCCAGGCATAACTTCGGCGTTGATACCTGATACGTGGATTCCTGCGTAAATAAGAGCATCGAGATGAGCGTTTACAACTTCTCGACCGAAAATTTCGTCAGCACCGACACCACAGTAGTAACCACCCTGAGGAGCAGGGAAGCCGTTGTCTGGCCAACCGAGAGGAGCGATTCCCTCGAAGAAGGTGTATTCCTGCTCGAGACCAAACCATGTGTCGAGGTCTCCGTACTGCTCAGCAGATGCAGCACACTTTGCTCGAGTGTTGCTCGGGTGCGGAGTCATGTCGGTGAGAAGGGTCTCGCAAAGAACGAGCTTGTTGTCGCCCTTGCGAATTGGGTCCGGGGTTACGAGAACCGGGCTCAGAACAACGTCTGACTGGTCACCGGTTGCCTGGTTCGTTGATGAACCGTCGAATCCCCAAATTCCAGGCTCTTTGCCGTCGGCAAGTACCTGGGCCTTGGAACGAAGCTTTGCAGTTGGCTCCGTACCGTCAATCCAAATATATTCGGCTATATAGGGCATCGTTCACTTACCTCGTTCTGTCACCCTTAGGTTCGACCAAATCGGTCCGATGTGCGTTACAAAATTCGAGCGTGCATTCTAACGTCGTAGCGTCGGCGCCGCTGGTCGAACTGCGCATTTCAGTTGACCGCAAACTAAACTATCTGAAACGTGTTTCAAATATGTTTCATTTTTCGTGAGAGTGTTACAAATCTGAGAGATCGCATATAAATCTCACACGAATTCACCTTTTGACGCCTCATTGCTCACCAAACTGAACCCATGAATCCAGATCACGCGAAATTAGTTGAGTCAGGTCCTGAAGCGGTCAAGAAGTGGCAGATTGACAACACGACCGAGCAACTTGATCTCCGGAACGCGGATTTTTCAAACCGTGAACTGATTGGATTCGATTTCTCACGCGCCATGCTCGATGGCGTAAATTTTTCCGGCTCTAAGTTGGACGAAACCGTATTCTCCGAAGCGCGAATGCGACGCGCTAACTTTTCAGGGGCGTCGCTACGGAAGGCGACGCTTCACCGCACGAATTGTGCCGGATCAGATTTTTCGGATGCTGATTTTTCGAACGCCGCGATGTACCGATGCGTACTACGGGACTGCACGATTGAAGGCGCAACGTTCAAAGCTGCGAACTTGTTCAAGATTTCCTGGCCTGAAGGTGTGGAAGTCCCGGCGAAGGGTTAGCCAGCCAGTCCACCGGTAGCGCGCATCAGGGTTTCCTGAACCAGTAGCTCGTGGTCGAGCGTTCGAAGCGGCTCTGATTCGCCCTTTATGTTGCGAACGAACTCGGCAAATGTGTCGACGTAGCGAGGTCGGTCTTCGACCTTGATGATGTTTTCGCCTTCTTGAAACCCGTCTTTTGCTTTGGCAAGTGTGAGGCGAATCGTGTCAGCAGGCTCAAACGGTTCCATGATTGCCGAACCCTCGGTTGCGTACACCTCGAAACGGCGTGCCATTGGGCGGGGTTCCAAGGCAGCAATATCGACGGTCGCAATGGCTCCTGTGTACTCGAACACGCTCAACGTGTTGTCCATCATTTCACGTGTTTCTGAAGCCGCGTTCTGAAAATAACTGGTGACCTTGTTTGGTCGGCCCAGCAACCATACGACCTGATCGAGCATATGCCCGCCAAGGTCGTACATAATGCCACCCTTGAAGTGCGACAAACCTTCTCGTCCGGTCTGAATGCCTTCAGGGTTTTTTTCTGGAATCCAAGTCGACATGTGAGCCCTAACCTGGAATACGTGACCCAGGAATCCTGATCGTGCCCAGTTGGCAATTCGCTCGAATCCATCGTGTTTGCGGAACATGTAGCCCATTTGGACGAACGTGCCCTGACTACGAGCTTTCTCCACGATTCGCTCGAACCGGTGGTAGTCGTCTCCGGCGGGTTTGTCATAGAACGCATGCTTTCCGGCGTCGACAATTTCTTCGGTGAAACCCAGGCTTTCTTTGTTCGCACCTTCCGACGAAACAGCGACGACCGAGGGATCATCAAGAAACTCGGATGGAGAGTCGACGAACGGAACTTCGCCAAATGCGTTCGACGCAGATTCGACCTGCTTTCGACGGGCTGCATCGGGTTCGTACACACCAACTACTTCAACCTCTGGATGGTTGAGCATCACACGTAGTACACCTTCGGCGTGTCCGTGTTTGGTTCCGTACTGTGCCATCCGTAGTTTTTCGGGCATGTTGAGCTGTCTCCGAGACGCGTTCGTGGTTATGACGCGGGAAGTGTACGCGCATTTTCACTTTGAAAGCCGAGATTATGCCTTCGTTCAAGCGTTCTTGGCGGCCCGAACAAACTGTCGAATTAGCTCTGGGTCTTTTACGCCGTCAGATTCGACACCGCTGGCGACATCGACACCCCAGGGGGTAAGTTGCTGCACGGCTTTGACGACATTCTCTGGATTCAGCCCACCAGCAATAAGAACACCTTCTTCAGAAGCTACTTGCTCGGCGATCGACCATTCAAAAGTTTTGCCTGAGCCTCCGGGAGTTGATGGATCAAACGCATCGAGGACTACACCACGACTCTTTTCGACGTGACCGTTGACCAAATCCGAAACTGATTCAGGTGAAAATCCTGCTTGCACTCGCACTTGATGAAATATCGGGACCGTCATTTGTGCGTCGTAATTGTCGTCTTCGTCACCGTTGAGTTGGACGTAATCGAGCCCGAGCTCAGCAACGACTTCGTTCACGAATTCGATGGGTTGATTTCTGAACAGACCAACGATCTTTGGACCATCAGGACCGGCAGGGATTGATCGGTATTCGGTCAGAATCTTCTTTGCTTCATCGAGCGTAATCTGGCGTTTTACCCCATCAACGAAATTCAGACCAATGAAATCTGCGCCAGCGTCAGCTGCAGCAATTGCCGCCTCAGAGTCCCGAATCCCGCAGATTTTTACTTTGGTTCGATCACTCATTGGACTATCCGACCTGCACCGAAGCCATGGTTTCGGCAAGCTCGCGGACATCTCCGCCAGCTCGCATAAGCGACTCGCCTACGAGGACTGCCCGTGCGCCCGCTTTGCCCATTCGTGCGACATCACCGGCGTTCTTCATCCCACTTTCGGCAACTTTGATTCGGTCATCAGGAATCTTCTTTGCCAGCTGCTCAAATACTCCGAGAGACGTTTCAAGGGTTTTGAGGTTGCGATTGTTTATTCCAACGACGCTCGGCTCGACAGACATCGCGATCTCGAGTTCCGGCTCGTCGAATACTTCAACGAGTACATCCATTCCCATCGAGGTTGAGAGCTTGAATAAATCGGCGTATTCGTGAGGATCAAGAATGGCGATGATCAGCAGAATACAATCCGCCCCGCTGGCTCGCGCCTCCAAAACCTGGTACTCGTCGACGATGAAGTCTTTGCGGAGAATCGGAACTCGAGCTTCGCGGGCGATGACGGATGCCGCTGAAAGGTCTTCTATCGAACCACTGAAATAATCCTGCTCAGTTAGAACCGAAATCGCAGCGGCCCCTGCATCACAGTAAACCGCAGCACGATTGGCTGGATCCAACGTAGGGTCAAGTGATCCTGCCGAAGGAGACGACCGCTTCATCTCCGCGATGAGTGACATGCCGTCCTGTGAGCCGATTTTCCGCTGGAGCGACAACGGCATTGCCGCGTTTTCAGCTATGGTCCGAACTTCTTCGAAACTGCGTTTCTGTTTTGATTCTTCAATTCGAACGAGACGCTTTTCAACGATCTCGCCGAGTATTCCTGGAATGTTGTTCACGATTGCGCCTGGCTTACTTTGATCAGTGCCTCAAGCTTTGCCTTTGCGGCACCGCTGTCGATCGAATCCTGAGCCATTGCTGCTGCTTCCTGGAAGGCAACGGCTTTACCTGCTGCCATCAGGGCAGTAGCGGAGTTCAGAACGACGACATTTCTTCGAGAGGTTTCCGGTGAAACCGGAGCGTTGTGTCCCCCGCCTGCACCGTCGAAAATGTCTTTGATTATTTGCACCGATTCATCGACGGATTCAACCACTAGGTGCTCTCGCTTACCTTCCGGCAAGCCAAAGTCAGCAGGTCGAGTGCGGCGGCGCTTCACACCGTCTTTGTTCACCTGGTAAAGGAGTGTGTGTCCTTCGACATCAACCTCATCGGCACCGGATTCGGCGTTGATTACGAACGAGTATTCAGTTCCAAGGATTTCGAGCGTTTTGGCAATCCGCTCTGCGAATTTTGCGTCGGAAACACCGATCACCTGTCGCTTCACGCTCGCAGGGTTGGTTAGAGGTCCAAGAAAGTTAAAGATCGTTCGGATTCCGAGCTGTGGACGCAGTGGTCCCGCAAACTTCATTGCTGGGTGGAAGGCCTGGGCGAACATAAATCCGACTTCAGCGTCGGTGAAGCAAGACTTCACACCCTCTGGGCCAAGAGAAATATCAACTCCCAGTCCTTCCAGTGCATCGGCACTACCGGTTGAACCAGACATTGCACGGTTACCGTGTTTTGCGACTGGAACACCGGCTCCAGCAACTACGAACGCAGAGGCCGTCGAAATGTTGAACCAGTTGAGTCCACTTCCACCTGTTCCGCATGTGTCGATTAGCGGGAGGTCGGTATCAATGTGTAGAGACACTTCCCGCATCACACTCGCCATGCCAGCGATTTCGTAAGGAGTTTCACCTTTCATTCGCATTGCAGTGAGGAATGCACCGAACTGAGCCGGAGTTGCCTCACCGGTCATGATGTCGCGCATTGCGTCGGCTGCCTGGTCCTGTTCGAGATCAGTGCCTTCAACGACGATTTGAATTGCCTGTTGGATATTCATAAATGTTTCTCGTCTGGCTATTTGCTCGGTGATGGCTTGTCGAGGAAGTTTTGAAGCATGTCTTTTCCGGCTTCGGTCATGATCGACTCAGGGTGAAACTGAACTCCCTCGATGTCGAGTTCTTTGTGCCTGATGCCCATGACAATGCCGTTTTCAGTTCGGGCGGTAACTTCGAAGTTGTCAGGAACCGTGTCGGGCTCAACTGCGAGCGAATGGTATCGAACAGCTTCGAACGGTTGAGGTAGCCCGGCGAATACGCCTTGTCCTTCGTGGTGAATTGGCGATGTCTTTCCGTGCCTGATTTCACCTGCACCACTCACGACTCCGCCGAACGCCTGCGCTATGCACTGGTGTCCAAGGCAAACTCCGAGGATGGGCACCTTCCCAGCAAAGTGTTTGATCACATCAATGGATATGCCTGCGTTGTCCGGAGTTGAAGGACCTGGAGAAACCACCACTCTTTCGGGATTCAAAGCTGCGAGTTCTTCGATGGTCGCCTTGTCGTTGCGGACGACGGTCACATCAGCCCCAAGTTCAGAGAGGTATTGGAACAGGTTGTACGTAAAGCTGTCGTAGTTATCAATTAGTAGAAGCATTTTGAATTCAGTTAGATGCTGTTACGGCTAAAGGGTTGGACTCGATTTCTGATTCATTTGAGCTTCGCCAAAACCTTTCACGATCCAGTTCAGCGAGAGCAATTGCCTTGAGCGGTGCTTTGGTTTTCTGTAGCGACTCACGGTGTTCAGATTCTGGGGTCGAATCAAAAACGATTCCAGCACCGCCCTGAACGTGAGCGACTCCATCGTGAAGCACGACCGACCGGATTATCGTGCCCGTATCGACATCCCCATTTGCTCCGAACCAGCCAATTGCACCGCAGTACGGACCTCGGCCTTCGGGTTCGAGTTCCGAAATAAGTTGTATGGCTCTGATCTTAGGGGCTCCGGAAAGTGTCCCAATCGGGAATCCTGCTGTTAGTGCATCGATGCCGTCGAGGTCGTCAGTGAGTTCGCCCTCAACACGCGACACAAGATGCATCACATGGGAGTACCTTTCGATGTGCATTAGCGACGTGACCTTTACCTTGCCGGGCTTTGAAACTCGTCCCAGATCGTTCCTGGCAAGATCTACCAGCATTACGTGTTCAGCAGATTCTTTTTCATTCGAAATGAGGTCAGCTTCGTATTTGAGATCTTCTTCGGCTGTGTTGCCTCTTGGTCGTGTTCCCGCGATTGGATGAATCGATGCTTTTCCGCCTTGAGCGCGAAGCATTAGTTCAGGTGAGGCGCCGATTAATTGTCTGTCGCCAAGGTCCAACATGTACATGTACGGCGAAGGGTTGAGTCGGGACAGGTTTTCGTAAATATCAATTGCGGCTGCTTCGGTCTTTCGTTCGACTCGCTGCCCGAGAACTACCTGTATCAGCTCACCTTCAATAATTGCTTTCCGGGCTCGGGCGACCATTTTTTGAAAATGACCGTCGAAGACAGGTTTCGACGGTTCAACATCAGCATCGAGTCTTTCGCCTGTATCAGTCGGCTGCGCGAAACCTATCTTGTGTGCTGCTTCGCGAATGTGTTCGACGTTCTCTTCAAAGTCGAAAACCGAATTACAGAACGACAGGAAATGGATAGTGCCTGTTTCTTTATCGAGCACTACCAATCGGCGAGGTGCGAGATATGCGGCTAAAGGTGAACCGGTTGGATCTTCCATCAACTCGCCTATAGACGGCTCAAAGTTCCGAGATGCCTGATACGCGATGTATCCGAAAACGCCGGTGGCGTGTTCGGGTAAATCTGAACCTGGACGCAGGTATGGGCGTTTCGAAAGATCGTTGCGGAGTTGCGAAATTGGTTTGTCGTCGGAATCGACTGTAGTCAGCTCGTCTACGTCGACGCACACGAACGCAAATCGACTGGCTTCCAGATTCGGAGACACCGAGTCGAAAATGAACGAAGGTGCATTGCTATTTACCAATGCTCGGTAAATGTCGACAGCACTCATTCCTCTGGAATTTGGCATCGACGCGTGAATGTAGCTTGATCCGCTTGCAAGATCGTTAGCAAACTCTGATTCAGTTGTGTGAATCGTGAGTTCAGACACCTTCCGATTCCTCAGCGTGGTCGATGGCTCGCATCAGGGCTCCCATCTTATGAAGAGTTTCTTCGTATTCCATTTGCTCGTCGCTGTCAGCAACGATTCCACCACCCGCCTGGAGGTATGCCACTCCATCTTTTAGAACCATAGTTCTTAGGGCGATAGCGGTGTCCATATTGCCGGTGAAACTGAAATATCCAACTGCGCCTGAATACGGTCCTCGTTTGTCAGGTTCGAGCTCGGCAATCAACTGCATTGCTCTTACCTTCGGTGCACCGGAAACTGTTCCGGCAGGGAAGGCGGCTTTCATGGCATCGAACGCGTCGTATTTTTCTGATAGCTCACCGGTCACATGAGAAACGATGTGCATCACGTGAGAGTAGCGTTCGATTTCGAACGACTGGGTGACATCAACCGATCCCGGTTCAGAAACTCTGCCTACGTCGTTTCGTCCGAGGTCGAGAAGCATTACGTGCTCTGCAATTTCCTTCTCATCGTTGATTAACTCTTGCTCTAGTTCATCGTCGTGCTCCGGTGTCGTTCCTCTAGGGCGTGTTCCTGCAATTGGGTGAACCGCCATTTTTCCGTCGATCACCTGGGTGAGTAGTTCCGGAGATGCCCCGATAATGTGGAAGTCGTTTAGTTCAAGGAAGAACATATACGGCGAAGGGTTAATCGCACGCAACGATCGGTACAAATCGATTGGCTTCACCGGCGTTCGGCGCGCAAGCCGCTGGGAGAAGACGATCTGGATTACTTCGCCTTCTTCAATTGCCTGCTTACATTTCTGAATTGCCTCACCGTAGTACTCCCGAGTCATGTTAGGGATGTAAGGCTGGCCAGTTGCTTCTCCCGATTCGTGAGTAAACGCATCAGGCGAACCTACCGAACTGTAATCGAGATTGGGATCACGAGAAGTGAAGCTCGAAGGTGGAAGGAAATTACGACGACCACTTCCCGCTGGAAGTGGGTTATCGAGACGAGAAATTACTTCCTCGATCTTTTCGGTAGCCCGGTCGTACGATGCCTTCACATCCCCGTTTACAGAAGCGTGAGATACCACGTATATCGTATGGCGCACGTGGTCGAATATCAGAAGTGAGTCCGTCAGCATAAATACTGCTTCCGGTACATCGAGTCCCGATTTTTCGTCGGAGATTGGTGGGACCGTTGGTTCGAAATATCGGATTGTGTCGTAGGCGAGGTAGCCGACTGCACCGCCATGGAATTTCGGCAATCCCTCGATATTCGCGTATTTCACAGTCGACATTCGATCTCGTAGCAGGTCGAGTGGGTCGACTTCTCCGTATTTGGTCCCTGCGCCAGTAGTGAGTACTTCAGATGGTTCAGTTCCGAGAATCGAGTAGCGCGCGAGGTTTTCACCACCCTCAACTGACTCGAACAAGAACGAGTGCGAGCCTCGTGCAGTCTTTATGAACGCCGAGACCGGTGTTTCAAGATCAGCACTAATTTCTCGATAGACAGGTATCAGGTTGTGGTCTGATGCCAGTGACTCGAACGTATTGAAATCTGGTGTGTAGTTAGACATTTCGAATTATTCCTGAGGTTTAGATGACTTTGAGATCAGCTAACTTCGCCAGGATGTTCCGGGTTTTATGTGCGTCGAATACGTCATTGGTTTTTGGTTTCGCGGATTGAATGAACTCAACTACTTCCAGGATTTCGTGTAACTGGAAATTCGCATTGCGTCTCGAACCATTTCCATGGTTTCGGCAGCTATGACTCTCATCCGAGACACACCGGACATTAATGCATCTTCGACAAGATCCATATTCTGTTCGAAGTGGGCACGTCGCTCACGAATCGGGTCGAGGAAGTTGTTCATCGCTTCTGCCAGAGCCATTTTCACCTCGACATCACCAACGGTTCCCTCTCGGTATCGAGCTTTGAAATCGTCGATTTGAGCGGTGTCTGGGTTGAAGGCATCGTGGTATTGGAATACCGGGTTTCCTTCGACTTTTCCGGGAATGTCGGCACGTACACGATTCGGGTCGGTGAACATACCGCGAACCTTCTTAGTGACCGTGTCAGCGTCATCCGAAAGCATGATTACGTTGCCCTTGGACTTGCTCATCTTTCCCTGACCGTCTGTTCCAGAAAGTCGAGGGACGTCACCAATGAGCGTGTCTGATTCTGGGAAGACTTCACCGAACATTCGGTTGAACTTACGGGCGACTTCTCGAGTCATCTCAATGTGAGGTGCCTGGTCGTCCCCAACCGGGACCAAATGAGCGCGAGGAAGCAAAATATCCGCCACCTGACTCATCGGGTAGTTGAAAAATCCAACAGATCGGCGTTCGATCTCCAGCGCGTCCAACTCGCCTTTCAGCGTTGGGTTTCGCTCCAACATTCCAAGGGGAGTGATGAAGCTCAACAGCATGGTTAACTCAGCGAATTCCGGAACGTAGCTCTGGACTACGAATGAGGAGTTTTCGGGGTCGAGTCCAACCGCCAACCAGTCGAGGGTTACCTGAAGCACCGAATCACGAATCAGGTCAATGTCGTGGAAGTGGTCGCCGAGCGCCTGGTAGTCAGCTATGAGGAAGTAGCAATCGTACTTCTCCTGGAGTTCAATCCAGTTGTGGAGCGCACCTACGTAGTGACCCACGTGCAATGCACCTGTGGGGCGTACACCTGTGAGGATTCGCTTTTTCTGTTCGGTCGCCATATCGCTGACTGTTCTCTCGTACTTTTTTAAATGTTTGACGAGATTGTTGAACGACCTATTTTTGGGCATAAAAAAACCTCGTCCCGTTACAAGGGGCGAGGAATACCACGCGGTGCCACCCTATTTACCGTCACGTTTCGTAACAGCATCTCTTTTCAGACACACGATCTGGCTAAAAGTGATCGGAGGCCCTGGACTTTGATATCGGTGTCCGTTCCGTCGAAGGCTACTTGCTCTAGCGTTCGCTCCGAAGCTCCCGGGTCCATTCAGCTGCGGCCGTGATATCGGGCTTCCACCTTTTCCCGACTCTCTACGATCCGTACCGAAACTTACTAGTCCCGATCGACGCGGTTATTAAATTCGATCTACCTTCAAGCGTAAACGCAGAAACCGTTAACAGTCAATTATTTGGACGTTTTCACGTTTGCGAGATGTGAATTTCACAACTCGTAATCGTTTCGTTCAAATTAGGTGGAACAATTCCTCCGGTGCGAACGTCTTAGCTATGACAGATCGATAAAAACGTCGGTCTGAAAGGAATATAGAAGGCGATTCTCTCCGATTAAGAAGAGAAGAAATGTTTACCGGAATTAAGGCTCGAATAGTAATTCTCACTACCATGAGCATCCTTGCTCTGGTAGTAGTTGCTTGCGGGACCGATGAAGATTCACTGATTCCTGGTGGCAACGGCGGGGTAGGCTCTCGACCAACTCAGTCACCTACCACTCAACAGCCCATTGATGAGCCCTTTGAAACTGTAGAGGTGCTGGCTCCTATCGAGAGCGTTCAAATACTTGTACTTGAGTCGTACCCGGAGCAGTTTGTTGTGCAGGTTATTTCGGGTCTCCCGAGTGGTTGTGCTGCTTACTCTCGCTACGAGGTTACGCAGGAAGGGACCGAGATCAAGATCTCCGTCTACAACACTCAACCTGCTCCTGGTGAATTGATCGCGTGCACGGCGATCTACGGTTTGAACGCGGTGGACATTCCACTTGGCAGTGAATTCGAGCGCAGAACTACTTACTTGGTCCACGTAAACGACCACCCGGCTGAAAAATTCACAACGGGTTCTTCGCCACTTCCTAAGGAAGATGACATTGACTTCGTTGCAGAGCCAGCTCCAATAGAAAAGTTTGAAATCATCATGAGTCACGACTCACGAGGGATCACGGCCTACCACGCCTCGCTCCTCTGGGCTTTGACCAACGGATGCAAAGAGTCGCTTGAGCCAAGTGTTGAGCGAATCGATGACTCGACTTTCAGGATCCAGGTGCTCACGAAGTCTCCAAAAGGTGACGTGGCTTGCACTGACGATCTACGGTATGACTCAACCCAGGTTGATCTCGGGGTAGTTGGCAAAGAGCTGAACCCATGCAGCGTTTACAAAGTAATCGTTGGTCGAGGTGAAGGTGAACTTATCGAAACCTTCCAGGCCGGTGGTCCAGCCATTCTTTGCGCTGTACCGGATGAGACCGCAACGCCAACTCCACCTGCATCAAGTGGCGGCGGTGGCAGACTCATCGCAGACAGCCAGGCACTTGAACTCACGCTCGAATCAATAGGTGCAGACGTTCAGGTTGGCGGCAAGTCCGACGTTGGGGAGTTGTTTGGACTACTCCCAACCGAGTTGAAGGTGAACGGCGAACGCGTTGTGATCTTCGATTTCGCTCCTGGAGATTCAGCTGAGAAAGCTTCAGAGACTGTTTCGAATGATGGGACTTCGTTCACGAACGAAGACGGTTCGGTGATGTCTGTGCGATGGATTGCTCCGCCACACTTCTACCTCTACGGGAACTCAATCGTCCATTACGTCGGTTCTGACGAGTCGGTCATTGACCTCCTCGATAGCACATTGACGAAGTTCGCTGGCGACGGTGTTGACGCAGAACCTTCTGATGACTGGGTCTACAAGAAGGCAGTTGTAGAGCAGGTCCTGATCGCATCGACCCGATCAATACCTGCCCAGCACAACCTGAATATCACTGTTCAGCTTGCGAACGGTTGCGAAGAAATTGATTCGTACCAGTGGCATCTCGAGGGTGAACTGGTAATCGCTGAAGTTACGACCAGGGTCCCTGCTGGACCAGTGGCGTGCACACTGGCGATCAGCTACTCGGACATAACGATGAGCCTTGGAGCAGACTTCAAAGCCGGTGTTGAGTATGACGTGATCGTAAATGGAGAACGTCAAGGTTCATTCTTCGGCGGCTAAATATTCGGCGAAAGCCGCCACGTAAACGACCCGTCCAGGGAAGCCAGCGCCCGTGCTGAACTGGATGGGTCGTTTCGCGTTAACCGCATTTGCGTATTGAAGCGCGGTCATTCGTTTGGCATTCTTCGTTGGATTCAATCCAAGTACAGTTCGACATCCGGGAGTAGCGAATGCCAGCCACTACAGTTTCACCATACGGATCATGGGAATCCCCGATCACTGCCGATCTCATTACCGAAGGTGGTTTACGGCTTGGTGAGGTACACGTTGATAGTTCAACTGTTTACTGGCTAGAAGGTCGCCCAGAGGAATCTGGCAGATATGTCATTGTCCGGTTACTCGAATCCGGTGAAACCGAGGATGTGAACCCTGCTCCGTTCAATGCTCGAAACGCTGTTCATGAATACGGAGGTGGCGCGTACATCGTTCAGGACGGGACGGTCTACTTCACCAACTGGGATGACCAGAGGATTTACAAGGTTGAAGAAGGTGGCGTTCCGGAGCCGATTACTGCCGAACCTGCCATTGAGCGAGGTGACCGGTATGCAGACCTACGAGTATCGGGTGACTCGAACTGGATTTTGTGCGTCAGAGAGAGTCACAACGAAGACCGTGAGGCTGACAACGATCTTGTTGCCGTAGCCACCGACGGGTCTGGGGATATCCAGGTGCTGGCATCAGGACGAAACTTCTACTCGTCGCCGCGAGAGAACTGGGCGGATGGAAAGATCTGCTGGCTCGAATGGGATCACCCAAATATGCCGTGGGACGGTTGCGAGTTATTTGTATCCGACTTTGATTCGTCGAACGGAACGGTATCGAACTCTGAGCGTGTATCTGGTTCAACCGACATCAGCATTGTTCAACCTGAGTGGGCGCCAGACGGAACCCTTGTCTTTATTTCCGACGAGTCGGGCTGGTGGAACCTCACGAAATATTCCGACGACGCTGTTTCACCAATCCTTGCCGAAGAAAAGGATCATGGCGGACCTGCCTGGCAGTTCGGGTTCAGTACATACGGGTTCAGCGACGAAGGCTTGATCATTCTGAAAGGCTCTGAGGACGGGAAAGGCCAGTTCAGGTCGGTGTCGTTGGACGGCAAAGCAAATGTCGTTTCTGAAGTACCTCACACGTCGATTGCAGAGTTGAACCTGATTGATGATTCAGCTGTTTATGTAGGGGCATCGCCCGTTTCAGCTGCAGAGATAGTTCGGGTGGAATTCGGTTCTTCGGAGGTATCCACGCTCAAAGTTTCCAGTGACATCGAACTTGATCCTGAATTCCTTTCAGTTCCAGAAGAAATCACCTTCCCAACAACTTTTGATGGATCGGCACACGCTTACTACTACGCCCCAAAGAATCCGAACTTTGAGGGTGGAAATTCCGAGAAACCACCTCTGCTTGTGATTTCGCACGGTGGACCAACCAGTTCGACTAGTTCAGCACTCAGCTTACCGATTCAGTTCTGGACCAGCCGGGGCATAGCTGTCGTCGACGTGAACTATCGTGGCTCAACCGGGTACGGACGCGAGTACCGAGACGCCCTAAAAGGCAACTGGGGTGTGTACGACACTGATGACTGTATTGCAGCTGCCGATTACCTGGTTGAACAGGGCCTGGTGGATACTGATCGAGTGGCCATTAAAGGCGGCTCAGCAGGTGGGTACACGACGATAAATGCGCTAACGTTCTACGATCGATTCGCGGTTGGAGCGACCTACTACGGCATCGCCGATTTGAGCGTCTTCATTGGCGACACTCACAAGTATGAATCACGGTACCTCGACAGCCTGATAGGTCCGTACCCAGAGGCGAAGCAGCTTTATCACGATCGGTCAGCGATCAACTTTACTGACAGACTTTCGTGTCCGATGATCATTCTCCAGGGGATAGAAGACAAGATCGTGCCACCATCGCAGGCAGAGATCATGGCAGGTGCGCTTCGTGACAAGGGAATTCCGTTCTCGTTGATGATGTTCGAAGGTGAACAGCACGGATTTCGCCAGTCAGAGAACATCAAAGCATCACTGGAAGGTGAGCTGTATTTCTACGGGCGTGTACTTGGCTTCACACCGGCGGGCGGCATTACAACTGTGGAGATAGAGAACGAAGCTGCGCTGTAGCTCGCGGTTGGACTCAGCCTTGATCCTTCGACAGGCTCAGGATGAAGGCTGAAGAGATTTGTGACTCGGTCGTGAAATGTCTACCCAGCGCCTTCACCACCGTCTACTGGCAACTCAACGCCGTTGATGAAGTCCGATCGCGGCGACGATAGGAATAGCACGGCGTTCGCGACCTCTTCCGGTTCAGCGAATCGTCCCGCTGGAATTCGAGCTAGCTTTGCGTCACGCCGAGGGCTGGCTGGCCAAGCAGCTTCCCCCATTGATGTCATGGTTACAGTCGGAGCCACGGAGTTGGTCTGAATTCCATGGGGACCGAACTCGACTGCCATTGTTTGTGTTAACAATTGCAGCCCACCCTTGGATGCACTGTACACGCCGCCAGTTGGGAAGGCACGAATTGCACCACGAGAGGTCAGGTTGATGATCTTGCCATGGCCTCTTTCGATCATTCCGGGAACTAAGATTTGTGTGAGGATGATCGGAGCACGAAGGTTCACGTCGATCACCTTGTCGAATACATCTATGTCTATTTCGAGAAACGGCTGGTGCTGAGCGATACCAGCGTTATTCACGAGAATGTCGATCCCGCCAAACTCTTCGAGAGTTGCCTGGCCGAGTGCTCGAACGTCACCCGCATCAGCCATTTCTGCTGTGCGAGTCCAAACTTTTACGCCATTCGCCCTTGCATTGTCGGCAGTTTGTTCAAGCTCTTGTGCGTTTCTGGCGGTAAGTGCCAGGTTTGCACCCGCTTTTGAAAGCGAGTCCGCAACGGCAACGCCGATCCCTTTGGACGCTCCGCTAATAAATGCCGTTTTGCCTTCGAGTGAAATTGTTTCTGTCATGTACGTGCTCGTCGATGTGTTGAATGTCCCGCAGATGGTACGCGGTTATTCCTTTCCGCTGGTGACCTTTTCGAGGAACCAGAAGAAACTTTCTTTGCGCATTGTGTTGATTGTCCAGTTGATCGGTGGGTTTTGGTAGCCGACTACGTAGTCGCCATAGGCTGCGTACCCACCAGCTCCAGTTCCTGGGTCAAAGAATCCCCAACCTGCAAACTGTTCGATCGCGGAAATGAAGTTGTTCGATTCGTTTTCGAAGTCAAAGTGATCGTCTTCGTTGAAGAAGATTGGTTGTCCTGCGTACGAAGGTGATTTACGGGTGTCCTGGACACGTTTGGTGATCTCGGCAGGATCGTGCATGCCGTTCCCGTGAACGAGAATGTAGTCAGAAGCCGCAATGGCGGCGTCGGTAGGAACCATGCGACGGGTAAAACTGGTGCTGATTAGTAGCCGTTTTCCGTTCTTGGTTATGGCTTTTGCCCGTTCGATTAGTTCGTGAATTCGATCAGGGCAAAGAATCGGATGTTCATAGCGGGGGACGTCGCATTCGTTATTAATTTCGATCAGGACGTTCGTGTAACCCTGATCGAGCACCCAGTTCGTGGCGTTGTCCACGGCCTTATTGACTGCCACTTCGTCAACGAGCCGTTCATCCTGTCCGAAATAGAAGTACCCGAGACAGACGACCATTCCAATCGAATCAGCCGCCTCGATAATTCGTGCTGCCCGTTCCATAAATGCCGGTTTGAGTGAACCGTCGGAGTTGACCCCTCCTGAAATCCAGGGTTGGGACTCGACGTTCGGCACGCCCTCCCAAATTTGTTCATCCGTTGCGTCGGGATGTACGGCGTGAATTCGTTGGCGTAGATCGGCAAGACCTTCTTCGTCGGACTTGTAGTAACCGAGAGGTGAGGCCCCTTGCAAGTTGATGTCGATGCAGTCCAACCCTTTCGACTTGTATGTCGGAAGCATCTCGATCAGCTCGTCGGTGTTTCGATCTGGATTCCACTCGCAAGTGTCCGGGTACGCCCAGAGGTGACGAGTAAAAGGGTTTTCATCGTCGAACAGCCCGTTCGCCATGCGACTGTTCATTAACAGTCCTTCAATTGAGTTTCCCCGAAACGACTTTCCTTTGAGAACTGGAGTTCCGTTCACCAGGAACTTGTCGCCGTCTATCGAAACACTGGTCTGAGGTGAAAAATTAATTGCCAATCTCGGTTCCTTAGTTGGATTTCCAGTTCGTTGCGAAATCTATTCGACGTTGAATTGATGGGTGGGAGTGAAATACGAATTCGACAACCTTGTTCGGTTTACGGTCAGACATGTTGTTGTCGCCGAGTTTCTCCATTGCCGAAATGAACTCATCCCTCATTCCTGTGAGATTGAGTGCGTAGTTGTCAGCAGCCGTTTCAACTTTTCGAGAAAGCCAGTTGGCGATTGGCAGCGCAATTAGCGAGACGACAACGCTAACCGTGAACACAAGCGGTAAACCCGCGATATCTGAGATTCCACGCAATTCAAGCGATTCGATCCACGCGTCTAGTGCGAGGTCGATTACGAAGAAACTGATGAATACCAACACTGTTTGAACGACCATCATTTTCCAAACATCTTTTTTCACGTGATGACCGAGTTCGTGTGCCATCACAACCTCAATTTCTTGAGGAGTGCTGGACTCGATAAGTGTGTCGGAAATAATGATTCTTCTGGTTCGACCCCAACCTGTAACGGCTGCGTTGGACTTCGAAGTCTTTTCACCCAGGTGCCAAATGTAAGTACCTTGAACGTGAGTACCAATTCGGTCGGCGAGGGCGAACAATCGATCTTTCAATTCGCCTTCCGGAATCGGTTCGAACTTGTAGAACAACGGCATCAACACAATCGGGACCAGTGCCATGAGGACTAGTAGAAGAACCGTGGTGCCAATTGCACCCCAGAGCCACCAGGTATCAGGCTGGCTTCGGAGCAACCAATAAATTGCCGAAATGAGCGCTGTGAGTAGTACGGCTTGAACGAGAGTGCCTTTGAACCAATCCCATAACCAACCTGTGAAGCTGTTTTTCAGCAGTTGATAGCGTTTCTCAACGATAAATCCTGAGAAAACTTCAAACGGGAATTCAAGTAGTTGAAGTCCGGCACCGGCAACGAACAGGTAGACCGCAACCACAATCCATTGGGATGTGTTTGTTCCTTCGGAGAAGTTACGAAGGCCTTCTGAACCACCGGTGAACAGGAATACCAACGGGGCGACAAGGTTGATCACTAGTGTGATCAGCGTGATGCGAAGCTTCGTGCTTTGGTAAGCGCGAGCGCGCGCTTGCTGTGCTGCATCTCTGACGTTGTCGGCTTGTTCTGTCATCAAGATTGAGTCGTTATTTTCATACGCTCTATCAGGTCGAAGTCGATCTTCGCACCCAGACCAGGATCCATAAACGCGTGAACGTTACCTTCAGAATCGATCTCGATTTCCTCAGCCAGACCATATTTCTGTGCGCCATAGGGCAAAAGTACCTCAAAGAATTCGCAGTTCTTTATTGCCATGATCACGTGCAAATTCGCCACGTTATTCAGCGAGTTGCCGCCGTGGTGAACCTCGTAATTCATATGGAAGGCTTCAGCGAGATGCGCTGTTTTCAGAATTGCCGTGATTCCACCCTTGATAGCAACGTCACCTCGCAAGTAGTCGGTCGCTTGAGAAGTTAACCACGGTCCGTACGCAGTGAAATTGCCCGGTGAATACTCGGTTGCCATCACCGGGATGTGCAACTGCTGGCGAAGTTTGGTGTAGTTGTAAATGTCGTCGTCAGCGAGCGGGTCTTCGTACCAGTAGTAGTTGAAATCCTGTATTGCTCTGCCAACTCGAACCGCCGATGGGTAGTCGTAAGCCCAGGTAGAGTCGAGCATTAGTGTGTGGTCGTCACCAACTGCCTCTCTGATTTGTCGGCAGCACTCGATGTCTAGTTCCGGGTTTGTAGGCGGATGAATCTTGTAGGCGGTCCAGCCCTCTTCTTTCATCTTCGCTGCTTCTTCAGCGTAGACCTCGGGCTGTTGATAGACCGTTGACGAAGCATAAGCTCGGACGGATGTCCGGTAAGCCCCCATCATTTGATGGAGCGGCATGTTGGCAACCTTGCCGCCGATGTCCCAGAGCGCGATGTCGCATGCCCCTATCGGACGAATTCCAACTTTGCGAACGGTGAACATCATGTGTTGCCACAACCGTTCACGATCCAGCGGGTTCTGCCCCATCAATACAGGTTTGATGTATTTGATCAGGTGTGGAGCATCAAGGCTCCCCGGTTGACTGGAGCTACCAAGGAAGGCGTGACCAACGACACCTTCGTCAGTTTCGATCGACACGAGACCCATGTCAGACTCGCCACCGATCTTGCCAGAGAGAGGGCTGTAGTTCGTGGTTGGTATGTCTTCCCATTTGAACAGGGTGACTTTTACGTCTGTGATCTTCATTGGTCTAACCGCTGTTTGTGTAACGAACCTAGAAAACACGTTGACTGGATGCTGATTCAGTCACTGTTACAGCGTTCCCGACTGTAAACCTTTCAACCACGGATTCGTCGACATCAACACCCAATCCAGGTCCGGTTGGTATCGCTACCCGGCTGTTTTGCTGAGTAAACGGTGCTGTGATGTTTTCTCGGACCGGGTGAGGAGTCTGGTCGAACTCGAGAACCGATTCGTTCTGGTACGGTATGTCGGTTTGCCCGATCTGGTTGATCGGTTGAACCGCGAGTGAATGTAGCGCTGCAGCAAAACTGATTCCCGTTCCCCAGAAGTGCGGATTGAACTTCACACCGAACGTTTGTGCCATTAGCCCGACATGGTGCATTTCTGAAATGCCACCTACACCACAAATATCAGGTTGAACAATGTCGAACGTTCGGTTCGCTATTCGAGGGGCTAATTCCCAACGAGTAGACAGACTTTCTGCTCCGGAAGTTGGGATTGGTGACCGCTCTTGCACCATTTTGTTGGCTACATCGTCACGTGATGCGCAGGGCTCTTCAAACCAACTCAAATCTTGGTTGGCGACCATGCCGGCAAAAGTCAGGGCCGTCGATGGATCGTAAGCTTCGTTTGCGTCGAACATGAGCCGAACATCCGGTCCTATTGCGTCACGCGTTGCTTTGATGCGATCAGCGTCTTCTTTCAAGGTCATCGCACCAACCTTCATTTTCATCCCTGTGAAGCCCTGTGCCGCATATCCAGTCGCTTCTTCCAGATGGGGTTGGAGCGCGTAGTCATCGACGTAGTAAAGACCCGTTGCGTAGACAGGAATACTGTCTCGGAGTCTACCGCCGAGGATTTCCGACGCTGATTTGCCAGTTGTTTTGCCCACGATGTCATACAGCGCCGTGTCGATAGCACTTATGGCGTTAGCCGGGGTAGTCGCGTAAACGTGAGATTGATACGTGGCCCGGTGAAGCTTGTGCCAGATCTGGCTGATGTTGGCGGGGTCCTCACCGATCGCCATTTTGGCGATGGTGGCGATCCCGCTCACGCTGTCGCCTGATCCGTAGGTTTCACCCCAACCTACAACACCGTCGTCGGTCGTCACTTTGAGGACAATTACGCTACGGACGTCGGTCCAGCGTTGAGACCAACCAAATGGTTTGTCGAGCTGTGCTTCCAAGAAGCGGACTTCAATTTGGGCGATCTTCATTCGGGTGCCTTGCGTGATTATGTGTCGATGAACATGAAGTTCGTGAAGATTACTTGGTAATTGGCCCGATTGCTGGAAATAAAAAATGCAAAAAAAAGCCCGTGCAGTTTGCACGGGCTAATTTCGATCTAAAAAGACTTTACGAAGCTTTACCGATCTTGAACATCTTTGTGCCACAAACCGGGCAGGAACCCTGGGTTGCAGGGCGTCCGTTCTTCATTGTGATCTGCTCAGGGTTCGACATCTCGCGCTTAGTCTTGCACTTCATGCAGTAGGCTTCCATTAGGACCCCCATAACTGTGTATATAGGTATATCCGTGTCGAGAACAAGTTCATCTCGAATACGGTTGAACGTGAGAAGACCCTACTACAACTTTTTGAACTTGTCGCTAGTTTGATGCAGTTTGAAACAAATTGTGGCAGGAACCGACGAGCACCTCACTAGGGCGTAATGATAGATTCGTAACGTCCCAGTCGCTGATATTTACGAATAACGTAGTTTAATAACTCAAATGTAGTATTTAATCGTAAATATGTGATTTTCGGGGGATTTTCGATAGAAGTTGTGAGATTGAGCAAGTTCGAACCTGAATTGCTGTTTCCCAACAATTGCAAGGTAAATCTTTCTGGCGTGCCTTCAACTGCTCTTCCACTATAATTTTCTGTCGTGATTCGCAAGCTAATGCTTGCGGATGAAAACTCCAGCGTTCACAAAAGGAAATTCTTTTGTCTGCAGCCGATACAACCAACCCTGTCGATTCTCTACGGGATGAAGCGCTGTCTGCTCTTGAAGCGGCCAGTTCACCTGAACAGCTTGAACAGTGGCGTGTTGAGTTTATGGGCCGTAAAGGCAAACTAACAGGTCTGTTGCGTGGACTGGGCTCTATGGAAATTGAGCAGCGCAAGATAGTTGGTGCCGCGGCAAACCGTCTCCGAGCTGAGTTGGAAGAGAAATTTGAGCAGAGCCAGAGCTCGGCCAATAGCTCATCAGCACCTGCTGGCTCAATTGATGTAACGCTGCCAGGCAGAAAACCTCGATCAGGTGGTCTGCATCCTTCAACACAAATGATCCGTGAGATCACCCAGGCGTTTAATGAAATGGGTTTCCAGACAGTTGAAGGACCTGAAGTTGAGCTAGAAAAGTACAACTTCGACATGCTCAACATCCCGGCGAACCACCCGGCGCGCGACCAGTGGGACACGATTTGGGTTGATCACGAGGAGCACGACGACATACTTCTCAGGACTCACACATCGCCAATGCAAGCACGCGTGATGGAAAAGACGGAGCCACCGATTCGAGTGGTTGTGCCAGGCAAGTGCTATCGCTACGAATCGACCGACGCTACGCACGAGTGGCACTTCAACCAGATTGAAGGATTAGCAGTTGACGAAGGAATTACGTTCGCTGATCTCAAAGGTACGCTTTACGAGTTTGCTCGAAGAATTTTCGGTGTTGACCGCAAAGTCCGATTCCGATGTGACTTCTTCCCGTTCGTTGAGCCTGGTGTAGACATGTCGATCGACTGGAATGGCAACTGGATTGAAATCCTGGGCGCCGGGATGGTCCACCCTAAGGTTCTCGAGAATGCTGGTTACGATTCCAGCAAATACACCGGCTTTGCTTTCGGGATGGGACCTGAACGTATCTCGATGCTGAGAAACGAGATTCCCGACATCAGGCACTTCTTCTCGAACGACCTGCGATTCCTGACGCAGTTTTAGGAGCGGCGAATGCGCCGTGTTCCAGCTCTCGGGCAGGTTCTTGCCGCCCGTCATTATTTCGCTATAACGAGAATTTGAATGAAAGTCCCTGTTTCCTGGCTTAAAGAATATGTCGACCTCGACATGAGTCTTGAAGACATTGCTCACCGGCTAACGATGGGTGGAAATGAAGTCGACTCAATTGAACAGACCGGTTGGCTCGACAACGTAGTAGTAGGTCACGTTGAAGATGTTCGACCTCACCCAGACGCTGATCGGCTGCGCCTGGTGACCGTCAACACTGGTTCAGACACGGTTGAAGTGGTTTGCGGTGCACCCAACGTCGCATCGGGTCAGAAGATCGCGTACGCGTCGATTGGTGCGGTGCTTCACGACGCCTACGCTGATGAACCAGGCACGATGAAAAAGCTGAAGCGATCTAAGATCCGTGGAGTCGTTTCCGAAGGCATGGTTTGTTCAGTTCGAGAGCTGGGCATTGGTGAGGATCACGATGGAATTCTCGTCCTTGACGATTCTGCACAAGTTGGCACTCCGATCGGTGAGATCATAGGTGAGTCGGTGCTGGATATCGAACTCACTCCAAACCGACCAGATTGTCTTGGGGTGGTTGGTGTTGCTCGAGACGTTGCCGCGATCACTGACAATCCACTCACAGAACCTGATCTAAGCTACGAAGAGACCGGGCCGGATGTGAATTCACTCGCATCTGTTGAGATTGCAGATCCAGACCTGTGCCCTAGATACACAGCCACTGTCATTCAAGGAGTCAAAATTGGTCCGTCACCGAAATGGCTTCAGGAAAAGCTCCTCGCAATTGGAGAACGACCGATAAACAACCTGGTCGATATCACCAACTTCGTGATGTTCGAGCTGGGACAACCTTTGCACGCGTTCGATTACGACAAAGTGGTTGATCACAAAGTCATTGTTCGCAGAGCATATAAGGGTGAAGTTCTTACGACGCTAGATGGTCAGGATCGAAAACTCGATGAGGAGATGCTTCTCATTGCGGATCCGAAGCGAGGGATTGGTCTCGCAGGGGTTATGGGTGGCGAGAACTCGGAAATTTCTGATGCCACTACAAACGTTCTTCTCGAGTCAGCAACGTTCCATGGAGTGAACAACCGCCGAACCGCCCGAACGCTTGAGTTAGCTTCGCAAGCGACTCTTCGTTTCGAGAAAGGCCTACGAACAGGACTTTCTGAGGTAGGTTTGCGGCGCGCAACCAAGCTCATCGCTGAGATAGCCGGGGGTGAGGTCGCCAAGGGCATCATCGATGAATACCCGGGTAAAGGTACTGAGCAGGAAAGTGTTCGGCTGGATAAAGCCCACATCGAGCGCGTTCTAGGTGTGCAGTTCGAAGAATCTCAGATTGAGAAAACACTCTCGATCCTGGGATTCAAGCTCAACTCCAACGGATCAGGCTGGGACGTAGAAATCCCGTACTGGCGTAACGATATTTCTATACCTGAAGACCTTGTCGAGGAATTCGCCCGAATCGTTGGGTACGACAACATTCCTACCACCACTCTTGGTGGTCGCCCGCCACAATGGCAGCCTCAGCCAGCAATGGATCTGCGCCAGACGGTTGTGGACATACTTTCTGAAGCCGGTCTTCAGGAAATGATCAGCTACGCCTCGACTACTGAGAGTGGCGAGTCCAAAGTTCGACTACCCGAAGACACACCTAACTTCATCCGACTTAGGAACCCGATCAGCGCTGAGTACGCTGTTATGCGTCGAACTTTGCGAGAAGCGGTACTCGAGACTGTTGCGAGGAACTCTCGAACCTGGAGAGATCCGATCGCAATGTTCGAGGCTGGCAGAGTGTTCCTTGACTACGGTGAAGGACTCCCGGAAGAACGCCAAATGGTTGCGGGAGCATTTGCCGGACCGCGATCTGAATTGCATTGGGATGCTTCAGGCGAAATCTCGGATTTCTATGACGCAAAAGGTGCGGTTGAAGTTGTCCTGGAGCAACTTGGTATTGAAGCAGTATTCGAACCTGTTGAAGATGCGACTTTCTCTCCCGGCAGAACCGCGATCGTGAAAGTGCCGAAAGCCAACCACTTAGAGGTTGGAATAGTTGGCGAGGTACTTCCGGATGTGTTCGATTCGTTTGAACCCGAAGTCCCACTTGCCGCAATGTTTGAGATAAATCTCGCAGCTCTACTCGAGGTATTGAAAGTCACAGGAAAAGGAAAGTTCGACGACTTTGTTCGACTTCCTGCATCTCACCGTGACCTTTCGCTTGTCCTTGATTCTTCTGCGTCAGCAGCGAAGATAGTGGAGATATCCAAGCGCAACCGACTTGTGACCTCAGCTACCGTATTTGATGTGTTCGAGGGCAAGGGCGTTCCAGAGGGTAAGAAAGCCGTTGCAATCAGGCTGATTTACCAGTCACCTAACAAAACGTTGACCACAGATCAGGTAGCTAAAGTTGAGTCACAAATCCTGAAACAGCTTTCGAACGAGCTGGGTGCGGAACTGCGATCTTAAGTCACTCATGAGTCATCCAAAGGAACGACCACACCGGCATCACTACGACGCTGAAATGTTGAGCGTCGAGGAAGCTCGTGAACGAATACTCTCCTATTTCGAGCGGCTTCCTGCGGAGAATGTCCCTCTTACGGAAGCGCTTGGACAAGTTTTAGCCGAAGACATGGTGGCGGGATTCAATATTCCTCCGCTGCCGAACTCAGCGATGGACGGTTACGCAGTCCGTAAGGCGGACGTGACCGATGCTTCAACCGAATCACCTGTAGAGCTCGAAGTAATTAGGACGGTTGCTGCTGGTGAGCTTCCTGACCGACCGGTCGTACAAGGGACGGCAATCCGAATCATGACTGGCGCTCCAGTTCCGGACGGGGCTGATGCAGTCGTCCCGTTTGAAGACACGGACGAACTCGAACGTCGAAAAGATTCTGGTGCACAAAGCAGAATTGGAATTCACCTGGCTGCCGAGCATCTTGAAAACATTCGAGATGCTGGTGAGGATGTTCAGCAAGGAGAAACTGTTCTCTCTTCAGGTCAAATATTGCGATCTGGTGAGTTGGGCGTAGTTGCCTCGCTTGGATTCGATGCAGTCAGTGCCTTCCGACGTCCGGTGGTCGCAATAGTTTCGACCGGCGATGAGCTGCTCCAACCGGGGGAGGAACATCAGCCCGGCAAGATTTACAACTCGAACGCCTACAGCATCGCTTCTATGGTCACCAAGTACGGTGGTCAACCCAGAATCATGGGAATCGCCAAAGACACGATCGAATCACTGCAGGCGGCTCTCGACGAAGCAATGGATGCAGACCTGGTCGTTACCTCTGCTGGTGTTTCCAAGGGCGACTATGACGTCGTAAAAGACGTTCTTTCGTCAAAAGGCGAGATAGCCCTATGGTCGGTTCGAATGCGCCCTGCCAAACCTTTGGCCTTTGGAGTACTTGAGCGTAGTGACGGTAAAAAAGTGCCCCACCTCGGACTCCCAGGCAATCCTGTGAGTGCGATGGTTGCTTTTGAACAATTTGGACGCAGCGCGCTGCGAAAGATGATGGGCAAGCCTGATCGTGCCAAATCTTCAGTGCAGGCAATTATGGACGACCCTGTCACCAATCATGACGGTCGTAGGGTTTATGCCAGGGTTCAGGTTTACACCGACGAAAGCGGTCAATACAGGGCGCGATCTACCGGAAATCAGAGCTCCGGTGTACTCAGATCAATGGCACTAGCGAACGGTCTCGCCATTTGTCCCGATGACATTGGTATGATTGATGCAGGCGAGATTGCCACCGTCGAGATGCTCGACTGGCCCGACGATATTTTCTAAACAAACAAGTACGGCGCGGTAACGCGTGCCTGAAACAATATGACTAACCAGACAGAAGAACTCGACCAGCAGACTCCACAGGAACCGCAAGAGGATCCTAAGTACCAGGTTGATGCAAAAGCATTCGATGCCTCAGGCAGGTCTTTCGCGTATGCCGTTTACACACGGCTGTCTGCCGCAGGAAAAGCGGTTGTAGACGACAGCAAAACTCCAGGCGGGTTTGCTCCAGCGGCCGATTACATGAAGGTGATGGGTAACGTTTGCTCAAAAGAGCCAGACTTCCTGCTTCCTGGCACTCCTATCACAGAGGCTGTCTTCAAGTTGATTCTCGCTAATGGCAACAAGGCCATGACCCTGGAGGAAATCCAGTCGGGACTCACCACAGCCTGGGCCAGCGTTATTTACCTGAAGAACCTTTCGGACGACATTCTGCGAAGGATGCTTGACCAGGAGAACGAGTACTTCATCAAGCGAGCGGTCTCGCGCAAGCGCCGACGCTCTTCCTAAAGATTCGTTTAGTCCGCAATCACGAAACCCTCGTCAATATCCACGGGGGTTTTTATTTGCTCGAGTTCTAGCGAATCCACGCGAGCGATGAATGGACCTTTTCTCGCGACCTTTAGCAACTCATCGATCCGCATCTGGTCGCCGTGCGCCTCGAACTCAACGGAACCGTCTTCTCGGTTGCGAACCCAACCTCACAAGTTGCGATTCATCGCTGTTTTCGCAATAAATCCTCGGAACCCGACGCGCTGAACGCGACCGGTAACTATCGCTCTGACGGAGATGATTCCTGGTTCACTCAATTTTTCTTCTCAGAATGACCGCTCGGTCGGCGACGTCGAGGTCTTCTCATATTTTTTCGCTCTTCTTCTTTGAACCACTGGAAGAACAGGACGGTCATAGTTGCGAGGTAAACAAAGTTGCCGGGGATCCACATGAGCAATCCTCCAACACGTTGGTCCTCGCCAGGTGACCATGCGAAGTGACCGGGTGAATCCAAATAGAAGTCGAATATCACCGACTTAGAGAGTGTGATGATCGCAGCCAGTAAGGCCGTTGGCGTAACTATGAGGAGCAGGTAAACGATTCGTTGAGGATGGCTCAGCTGAGAGCGAATCGGTGGAGGTCCAACAATTGGCCACCAGAACAACACAGCCGTCGTGAACATCGTGAAGTGCATGAACAGGTGCAGCCAGTCGTTGGTGAGCGAGCTGTTGTAAGCCTCCGGGATGTGCCAGCCGTACAAAGTCCCAAGAAACAGTGGTAGGGCAACCACAGGGCGTGTGAGGAAGCGCATCACACGCATGAATCGTCCGTTGCTAGTCAGCGCTGTCCCTGCGCCGATTCGAAGTGGTCTCGGTAGAGCCCAGATGTACGCAGGCATTGGTTGAGCGATAAGTAAGAGGGGCGCAGCAATCATTGCGATGAACAAGTGCTGTGCCATGTGCGCTGCAAAAAGTTCACCCGAGTAGTAGTCGAATGGACCGGCAAGAGATACTGCGAGCAACAGGAATCCAACAATGCTGGCAGTGAACTTGGACCAATACTTACCATCGGGTGTTGATCTAAAGGCGAGTCTTGCACTTCCGACTAGGTAGGCCGCGGCTACCAGTAGAAACACTACTGCGGGAGGAGAGCTGAAATCCCAGGCGAATACGAAATCGCCAAAACTTTTGATCAGTTCAACGTCAGAATTTGATTCCATTATTTGAGATTAGAGTGCAGTTGGAAAATACGCAAAAGAAAACGGACCTGAAATTCATCAGGTCCGTTCAGTTTTTCTTATGTTGCTGTTAGAACAGCGGCTCCTGGTGTGCGTATTCGGCGAGTAGGAGAATTGCGCTGAAGATTGCGATTCCCACGATCATTGCGGACACGAACGTATAGGTATAAAACCTGTTATCGAAACGCAGGTGCATGAAGTAGGCAACCACACCAACGAACTTTAGCACCGACAGGAACAAGAGCAGCGGGATGAACCATGCACCAAGCCATTTCCAACCAAATGCCCAAACTTCGATCAGCGTTACGACCGCAAGGAAGAATCCAACTCCCCAGTAGAACCTGGGACCTGCGTGACCTTTGCCACCGTAAGTCAACCAGTTCCACCAGTTCATCAACCAGGGACCGCCAATAGGACCCTCGTGTTGAGGGTTAGGCTGTGCTGCCTGCGACTGTGGAAGGTTCCACCAACCGTTGCCTTTAAAGTGCGTAAGTTTTTGCCAGAGATTTGCCATTTGTGTCTTCCTGCTAACGACTGCTAATTCTCACTATTAGTGAAGAATCGACTCCATTCCAGGAGGTGGTGTGTCGTTTGCCGAGATCAGGTAAATAACCGTGAAGATGACAATCCATACGATATCGACAAAGTGCCAGTAAAGCCCGGCCATTTCCAGATCGATCGCGTTGTCCTTGCGTAGAGAACCGACATGGTTGCCGTAGGCAAGGAACGCCATCCATAGAACACCAATAGTTACGTGAGCTCCGTGGATACCCGTAAGAATGAAGAACGTCGTGCCGAACATATTCGTTCTAGGTGTAAGGCCCAAGTGTGCGAAGTGATTGAATTCATAAACCTGGAATCCCAAAAACACCAGACCCAGAATCACGACTGCACCGATCCAGAACGTTCCCTTATTTTTCTCGCCCGCTTTCACGAAGTGAAGACCAAGAACCATTGCGAGTGAACTCATTAAAAGGACGAAAGTCGATACCGTCGTAATAGGGATATCTAGAACTTCTGAAGGGTATGGACCGACCAGGCTCTTACCCCGGTAAACGAGGTAAGTGGCAATGAAAGTTCCAAAGAACATCACGTCCGATGCCAAGAAAGCCCACATCATGAGCTTTCGGTTGTCCAGGCCCGTGGAACTGTGATGCTCTTCGGAACCGTGGGTATTTGAAACTGCAGCTTGTGTCACTGTAATTGCTTCCTCTAGAAGGACTGTGGGCTACTCAGGGTCATTCACGGGTTCCATCGACCAGCCGAGGAGTCCCCAGATGAAGATTGGAGCACCGGCAACGATCACACCCCAGTGGGTTAGGAAGCCGATACCGAAGATCGCTGTGCCTAGCGAAAGGATTAACGGGTAGTACGACATGTCAGGCAGGTGAGGCGTGCTGTGACCATGGTCATCTGCTCGACCAGTGACGACAGGGGTTCCCTCTTCATCGTCCAACTGAGCTCCCGAAGGAACTTCGTCGTGATCGTTGTGATAATACTCAGCAATGGTCTCAGGGTGCTTCTTGAACCAGAAGTCATCACGGTACTCAACCTGGGGGATTTCATCGAAGTCCCACGGTGGCGGAGGTGACGAAGTTGCCCACTCAAGTGTTCGACCATCCCAAGGGTCTCCTGGTGCTTCAACTCGCTGAGCCCGTGAGACGAAGAAGTTGATGATGAACACCAGCACACCGAGAGCTAGGATGAATCCACCGATGGTCGCTGCGAGGTTTGAACCTTCCCAGCCCATGTTTTCAGCGTAGGTGTAAATTCGGCGAGGCATACCGTCCATGCCAAGCCAGTGCATCGGACCGAACTGGAGATTCATTCCGACGATCATTAAGAACCAGTTGAGTTTTCCGAGTTTCTCGTTCAGGAACCAACCGGTGAATTTTGGCCACCAAAAATATATTCCCGAGAAGATACCGAGAAGCGCACCACCGACCAGTACGTAGTGGAAGTGAGCAACTACGAAGTACGTGTCCTGCTGTTGGGCGTCGGTTGGTGGTGAAGCGTGTATTACGCCGCTAAGACCACCAATTGTGAACATCGCAATAAATGACACTGAAAACAGCATCGCTGTGGTGAAGCGAATGTTTCCGCCCCACAACGTCCCGAGCCAGTTGAAAATTTTCACGCCAGTCGGAACTGCGATAAGCATCGTAGATACCGAGAACGCGGTATTGGCGGCTGGGCCTAGCCCAACAGTGAACATGTGGTGGCTCCATACGAACCAACCCATGAATGCAATTACCGCACCAGCGAAGATGACAAACGGGTAACCGAATAGAGGCTTTCGAGCGAATGTCGGAAGTACTTCGGAAACGATACCCATTGCAGGAAGAATCAGGATATAAACCTCTGGGTGACCGAACAACCAGAAGATGTGCTGCCACATGACCGGGTCTCCACCAGCGAGCGAGTCGAAGAAGTGAGTGCCATAAAGTCGGTCAGTCTGGAGCTGGATACCTGCTACTGCCAGAATCGGCATCGCAAGAACGATAAGAACCGAGGTAATGAGGGTCATCCAGGTGAAGACTGGGAGCTTGAACATGGTCATGCCAGGGGCACGCATGTTGATGATAGTGACGATGAAGTTTAGACCAGCGGCGATTGAAGCAACACCAAGGATGTTTAATCCAACAATCCAGTAGGTCATTCCCATTCCGGGGTTAAACGTCGCACCGGAGTTAGGTGCGTAACCGAACCAACCACCGTTTGGAGCATTACCGGTAACCCACGAGGCGTTGAGCAGAAGAGAACCGGACAGGAAGATCCAGAAACTCATTGCGTTCAAACGAGGAAACGCTACGTCTCTAGCACCGATTTGCAACGGTATGAGCCAGTTGAAGAACGCAGCAGAAAGCGGCATGATAACCAGAAAGATCATGGTCGTGCCATGCATCGTAAATAGTTGGTTGTAGGTTTCCGGGCCTATCAGAGTACTTTCCGCTCCGGTCAGCTGTGCTCGAATCAGCAAGGCTTCAATGCCACCCACAATGAACCATATAAACGATGTGATTCCGTACATCGTTCCGATTCGCTTGTGATCGACGGTACCGATCCAGCTCCAAATGCCGGTCGGAGACTTAGGCCTTGGGAAGACTCTTGGGAATGTCAGTGATTTCGTTGTCACTATTGAACTCCGCTTTTAGACGATTACGTCCATGCGTTCTTTAAAAACTCTCTATTTAAGTGTCATAAGATAATCGACGAGGGCGTCGATCTTGGCTTCACCAAGTTGGCTCCAACCAGGCATTACTGCCGGATAACCGTCAACTACATACGCACCTGGGTTAACAATCGATTGCCTGATGTAAGTCGCAGCGTCAAGGCCAGCAACTCGTGATGCAGCACGGTCGCCGATTCCGCCAAGTCCAGGACCAACAATGTCAGCTGTCCCAGTCGAGTGACAGCTCGCACAGTTGGTTGTGAATACCACTTCACCATCAACATCTTCGCCGCCAGCTGGTGGTGCTGAGGTGTTCTCTCCAGATCCAGGCTTGAGTGACAGGAGGTAGGTTGCAATGTCAGAAACTTCCTGAGCGGAGAGGTTGGCTGTTCCATCAGCGGTCTGGTACACGGCTGCATGTTTTTGCATGCGCGTGCCGAACTTCAGCGTTGATGGGTCATCGATCCAGTCTTCAAGATTTTCCTGGTTCAATTCTTTTAGGCCTGCACCGATCGTCAGTCGCTCACCGAAGTGCGTGAGGTTTGGAGCTGAAACGATAGGTGCGTTTTCGATATCGGAGAGCCAACCATTCCATCGGGCTTCCTGTGCGCTGACTTCACGAGAGTAGGATCCAGGAGTGGTCGAGTCGACCGTGTGGCATGAAGAACAGTTAGCTGCAAACAGGTTCTTACCTGATTCTTCATCTGAACCTGCAGCCGGCGCATCAGAAGCCGTATGCATACCATCTATCCATGCTAGGAAGTCAGCTTCTTCGTGAGCGATAACTCGAAAGCGCATCATCGCGTGAGCAAGTCCACAGAACTCTGCACACTGACCGTAGAAGACACCCGGTTCGTTAGCGATAAACCACATGTAGTTGTCATTCAAAGGAACCATGTCGACTTTACCGGCGATTTTCGGAACCCAGAATGAGTGGATAACGTCCTGTGACTCAAGCTTGAATGCAACAGGTCGTCCAACCGGAATGTGAAGTTCGTTCGCAGTCACAACTTCGTGATCCGGGTACCGGAACTCAAACCACCACTGGTGACCAATAGCTTCTACTGCGAGAACGTCACCTTGGTCGTCTGGAACACCGTGCTGCTGCTCCCAAATTCCAATCAGGGTTGGTACAGCAATAATTGCAAGGATGACTACCGGAAGGATTGTCCAGGTGATCTCAAGTCGGGTGTTTCCGTGCGTCTGGTACGGAAGCTTGTCGTTATCAGACTTGCGACGGAATCGAATGGAAACATAAACGACTGCAATTTCGACGAATACGAAAACGATCGCTGCAATCCAGAAGATGAACTTGAACAGGTTGGCCTGATCTTCAGCGATCGGACCTGCTGTTCCAAATGTCGACTGGGCGTTGTCGGGAGTACAGGCTGCCAGTAAGGCAATTGCGGAAGGGATTAGTAGAAATAACGCCCGGCGCGGTGGGAAGGGCAGCTTGAAAACTCTGTGCATCTGGAAGCTTGTGCAGTGTTAGTTGTTCGATTGTTGGATTTGTGGCAAAAAAATACCGACCGGCTTGATCGGTGTGTTTGCACTAAAACTTGGAAAGCGTAACACCCGAAAATAGCCGTCGCAACGGCAAACAAATTCGCAAATTCGGAGCTTTTGATCGGTTGCCAATACCCAACAGGGCACAACAGGGCGTAAGTTTATTACTATGGCGAAGAAATTACTGGTAGCGACACGTAACTCAGGAAAGGTTCGCGAATTCGCGCGACTCCTTTCAGATATCGACTTTGATGTCGTAGGTCTGGACGACCTGGGAATCGATCTGGAAGTTGAGGAAACCGGATCTACTTTCGAGGAAAACGCCTTGCTCAAAGCCAGGGCATACGCCGAAGCTTCGGGTGAATTGACTCTCGCAGACGATTCAGGTCTGGAAGTGAAAGCCCTTGATGGTGACCCCGGGGTCAAGTCCGCCCGTTATGGCGGAGAGGGTCTTGATGACGAGGGTCGTGTTCAACTCCTTTTAAAGAACTTGGAATCTGTTCGAGGTTGGAACCGACAAGCAAGATTCGTTGCAGTGCTCGCACTTGTCGGCGATCAGGTTCCAGGTGGTGAGTCAACGACCGAAGGTGTTGTTGATGGGGCAATAATTCACGAACCCGTCGGCGAAAATGGCTTTGGCTACGATCCGGTTTTCTGGCTCGCCTCTCACGCAAAAACTACAGCACAACTCTCCGGCGAGGATAAAGATGAAGTAAGTCATCGCGGGAACGCGCTGCGACAATTACTTCCGGTGCTCGAAAAGCTGGTGTGAGAAAATAGTCATCTAAGTAGTGAGATGACCGGGCTGATCAACACTCAAGAAACTTCACCGATCCTCGACAAGTTCGGGAGGCGTTTACGCGATCTACGCATTTCCGTGACCGACCGGTGTAATTTCCGCTGCACTTACTGCATGCCGGCAGAGATATTTGGTGAAAAGTACGAATTTCTTCCTCGCCCTCACATTCTCACTTTTGAAGAAATTTCTCGGCTAACTCGCCTATTCGTTGGTTTGGGTGCTTCGAAATTAAGGATTACTGGCGGTGAACCGCTCGTCCGAGCAAACCTTTCCGACCTAATTAATAACCTCTCGCAAATGAACGGCGTCGAGGACATTGCCCTTACGACCAACGGGTATTTGCTCCCTCAACACGCTCAGCAACTCTGGGACGCAGGACTCAGGCGGTTAACGATTTCTCTCGACTCGCTTGATGAGGACATATTTAAGAAGATGACCGGCCGACCTCAAGGTCCAGCTAAAACTCTTGAAGGTATCGAGATCGCCAGAAAGATCGGTTTTGACCCGATCAAAGTCAACGTTGTGGTACAGCGCGGCGTGAACGATCACACACTCGTCGAAACTGCGGAACACTTCAAGGGAACCGGAGTGATCGTACGGTTCATTGAGTTCATGGACGTCGGGACCAAGAACGGTTGGGATTTATCGCAGGTTATTCCGTCTCGTGAAATCATTGACCGGATTGGCGAGAAATTCTCGCTCGAACCAGCAGATGCCAACTACAAAGGCGAGGTGGCGAGCCGGTATCGTTACCTGGACGGTGAAGGTGAAATTGGAGTTATTTCCTCCGTAACCGAACCATTCTGTGGCGACTGCACAAGGGCACGTTTATCGACTGACGGAAAGCTTGTCACGTGTTTGTTTGCCAGTGGTGGGATCGATTTGAAGACTCCAATGCGTGATGGAGCATCCGACGAGGAGTTGTTGGAACTCATCACCTCTACCTGGACCAATCGCAGTGACCAGTACTCCCAACTTCGATCTAGCGATACTGACTTCGCTGCGCCAACCGATGGGGATGGCGATAAGGTCGAGATGTATTACATTGGCGGCTAGTCCGTCGATGATCGACGGTTGACCAACCAAAGTTCAGTTCATCTATTTCGAGCGCTGGCGTTTCTAATGTCATCGGCCTCGGATCCACATTTGAGTGCTTGTTTCAACGTGCGCCAAAGTGTGGTGCAAGAGTATCTTTGATGCAATGACGAATAATCGTGACAAGACTGTCTACGCTTACTCAGATGGCTCGGCAATTGGTAATCCCGGACCTGGTGGTTACGGCGTGGTGCTGAAATACGGAGACAACACCAAGGAGCTCAGCCAGGGTTACGTTCATACGACGAACAACCGAATGGAGCTACTTGGTGCCATTACCGCGCTCGAGACCTTGAAGGGTGCTCAACGGGTAATACTGACTACCGATTCCCAATACGTGATCAACGGAATTGAGAAGGGCTGGGCTGCGAAGTGGCGAGCTAACGGCTGGATGCGTAACAAAAAAGAACGAGCGTTGAATCCTGACATGTGGGACAGGTTGCTGAACTTGTGTCAGCATCACGACGTATCCTTCGAATGGACTCGAGGGCACTCAGGTCATCCTGAAAATGAACGGTGTGACGAACTTGCCAACACAGCGGCTCGTGGTGACGATTTGTTGGTCGACGAAGGATTTATCGAGGCAGGTGCGAAATGAGCGATCAGCCGAACAAATTGAGCCATATCGATGATCAAGGTAAAGCCCGAATGGTCGATGTGGGATCGAAGGACGTGACTGATCGTGTTGCTGTGGCTGGCGCTGAAATCCATATGGAGCAGTCGACTCTGGAACTAGTTCAGTCGGGTGGGTTCGACAAAGGCGACGTTTTAGGGGTTGCTCGAGTTGCCGGCGTGATGGCGGCTAAAAAAACTTCAGATTTGATTCCACTCTGCCATCCGCTTGCGTTAACCCAGGTGCTTGTTGAATTCGAAAATCTGGAGCCAGAAACAGGTCTTTTAGTACGTTCCACGGTCAAGACATCCGGCAAGACTGGTGTCGAAATGGAAGCACTTACCGCTGCGTCAGTAGCAGCATTGACGGTATATGACATGTGCAAGGCCGTTGATAGGTCAATGACCATAGACAAGGTTCGACTGCTTCGAAAAAGCGGTGGCAAGAGTGGCGACTACTTCGCAGAGTGATACGACAATTCATTGACCGGTGAATTACCCGTGGCTACCATGAATGTTTGCAGACTTGTTAAGTCAGGTCTGAGAGGCGGAAATGGCGATGTAGCTCAGCCGGTTAGAGCGCGCGCTTCATAAGCGCGAGGTCGTAGGTTCAAGCCCTACCATCGCTACCAGCCGTCATAGAGTTACTGCAACTTGTCCCGTCATCGCGGGAGCCCTGGAATTGGTAACTCGAAAAACTGAATAGATATGGCAATAAAACCGCTAAAAGCGGAATTGCAAACCCTGATGCCGAGGTGGCGAAATGGCAGACGCGCTACGTTCAGGGCGTAGTGCCCGCAAGGGCGTGCGAGTTCGACTCTCGCCCTCGGCACCATGTATTTCCAGTCGACTTTCGAGTCGAAAGTGCGCTTGTAGCTCAGCTGGATAGAGCGCAGCCCTGCGAAGGCTGAGGTCGTGGGTTCAAATCCCGCCAAGCGCGCCATATTGTTAATAGGTTGGTCAAATTTTGATCGACCGAGTACCTTAGGGTGCACTTGGATGAATTGTTCATCCAGGCACTGGTAGTGATCGTGCATCATTACGTGCGGCGTGTAGAATCCGCACGTTGCGAAGCAAGGCATTGCCAGAGCAACTGAATGAAGTGATAGTGAGAACTGTCGGGACGACAAAACCCTCACGGGTAAATAGTCGTAAAAACCGCTGACAGGTTCTCGCTTGAACCGAATATCGGGCGATTAGCTCAGCTGGTTAGAGCACCTGTCTTACAAACAGGGGGTCGCAGGTTCGAGTCCTGCATCGCCCACCAAACTCGATTCAAACTCAGAGAGTCCTCGCAGAAATGCGGGGACTTTTTGCTTATTTACAGTAAAGTTACAGTGACTGAGCCTAATAAATAGGTGATTCCAACGTGAGAAACATCATCCGATTCGTCGTGATTCCAGCAGTAGTGGTGATTGCCTGGATAGTCGGACGCAGCTTCGGTTAGCAGCCGTTGCACCCACCGCCGATACCTGAAAGCAACATTGTTCAAGTAAATGGTGGGTGTCAGGGTGCTGAAAGTTCGTGTTAAAGTTCCGGCATGTCCAAGTTCCGTGCATTAACACTCGTATCGCTGCTGACAGTAGCGGTTGCAATGGGCTGCTCGTCAGTAGATCAGGGAGCTATCGACAGAGCGGTTAGCGCAACTCTGGAGGCTCAAGCAGCTGTCGATACAGTGTGTAGTAGTAAATGTGAACCTGAGGTTGTAATCCAAACAGTCGTAGAGACCGTTATCGTCGAGAAGGAAGTCCCAGTTGTTGAGACCGTCATCGTCGAGAAGGAAGTCCCAGTTAAGGGAGACACGATTTACCAGACAGTTGTCGTGACAGCTACTCCTACCCCTAGACCAACCCATGTACCGACCGATGTTCAATTCAGAGGAAAGGGTTCCACAACGACAGAAGCTTTCACCGTAACCACATCTCCTTGGACGTTGTCGTGGGAACATGGTGCGTTTAGTTTTGGTGCCTCTCTCTACGATGCGATGACAGGGAGAATAGTCGACTTTGGAACGGTTTTTGCCTCTGAGTCTGAGACCACCGGGTCGATACTGGTATACGGAAAGACAGGCACCTTCTACCTAGATGTGAGTCCATTCAGCCCCTATGACGGTTCAGATGAATGGATGCTTCACATCAAGGAATAGTCCCTCACATGCACGCGACACGGGCGACGCAACTACCACTACATGGAGCGTTACTACTACAGTAGCCTGTGGAGTTTGGAGGAATGGGTAGTGGTGACACCCCTATGACAATTTATTTCGCTACTTCCTCAAATGTTTTTGACTCTACAAGTGCTGCTTGTGCATGGTGCGAAAATTCTCTAATGTGGCGTAGCAACATAAGTACGAAACTTCATAGATTTACAAACGATGAAATTCTTTCGTAAAAACCTTTACTTATCACTGACTTTTTTAGTCGTCGCCACGCTTGGAGCCTGCTCGTCGACAAATGAGTCATCGCTTAATGAAACCCAAGTGGCTGAATTAATTGAACTACGAGTTCAAGCCACAACTCAGGCAGCCGAGGCACAATCCGAATTAGCAGAACTTGAAGCTACTTTAAAGCCAGAACCGACCGCTGTTCCAAAATCCGATATGGAGCTAATCCTTGCACAAATAGCTCCTTCGATTGTTCTAATTCAAACGCCTGACTCTGTGGGGACAGGTTTTTTCATCAATGATTCGGGACTAATAGCAACAGCACAACATGTTATTGACGGGTTTTCAGAAGTCGATGTTGCGCCTAACAAAGCAAATTTCCTGGGTAAGGCAAACGTAATTTATGAAAACTTATTTGCAGATGTCGCACTGCTAGATTCGGGTATTACGAGTCCGAGCTACCTAAATCTAAGTAACGTAGACGAAATTGGATCAGGGCATGAAGTCGTGTCGATAGGATTCCCTGGATTTGATTACGAAGTTGGAGTGGAACCGTCCGTCAGTAAAGGGATACTGTCAAGAAAACTCGACTATGAAGACCTAACTTACTTTGAGCACGATTCACGAGTTCTGAGCGGAAACTCCGGCGGTCCGTTAGTTTCGCTTCAGACCGGAGAAGTCATCGGAATGAATCAGGTCACATTCACAGATGACGCAGTGGGAGACGCTCTTTACTACGCGCTATCATCGGCGGACTTAATTTACGCAGTCCAGCAGAGCAACTCGATCTATATGGTCGGTAACCTTGTCAAGGTCGTGCCTACTCCTACGCCGATGCCTACTGCGACACCGACTCCGGTACCGACTCCTAGACCTACACCGATACCTACGCTTACTCCTACACCGAAACCACGAGCAACTGCAACACCGACTCCAACCCCGACTCCGGGAAATATCGTTATTTACGAAAATTCGCCTCTCGCATGTACTACCAGTGTTCAATCGTACGGAACACTCCAATATCTACCAACTTACGGTCGCGATCTTGATGAAGATGGCAGGTATGACTATCCAGAATGGGAAGCCGACGAAATAGCTGCGTACACGGAGACCTTGGTTAGGGAAGAAGACAGTGTTGCTGTTTCTAAACTTTCCTCTAAACATGAAAACGCGGTGTTTTCAGTCGAATTCAAAATAACAGAAGGCGATGAAACTTCTTTTGGTATGCGGTTGAGGAGTCACAAAAACCCACTCGTCACTGTAAATAATGGGTGGGAGTCGGATTATTTTATTTTCCGATTTGATACTTCTTATACGAACTTCGACTGGCGTCATCATGTTCGGAATAAATTCATTGGTGCCCTAGATGGCTCAAGCCTAATGGATTCTGGTTCTGTAAATATTCCTTTGAACACAGGACCTCGAGGGTTCAACAAATTTGAGCTCGAACTCAATGGAGAGTACGCCAAGATTTGGCTCAACGATCGGTTTGTTACCACAATTACGTTAGAGCCGATTAAGCCTGATACCGTTTATTTCAATGATTTTATTGGAAATTTCTACAGTGATGAGTCTGTCACATCTGACATCCATCTAAGGAATTTTGCGATCAGCTGTGTCGAGTAAAGTCCGATACGGACGAAACAACTACCACTGCACAGAGCGTTACTACTACAACGCTTATTTCAACCGCAGATGGTGCTCTAGGAGATTGGTCATCGCGTGCGCGTGCGAGGGGCAGAGACGTTATCTACGTTGCAAGGACCGTCGATAGCCGTGACGCTCTATCGATTACACACAGCTTTTGAACTGAAGAAACCTAAAATCTAGGTGATGCTCAAACTGAAGAAACCTAAATTCTAGGTGCATGTACAGTGTTCATTGTTCTATGTTCATTGGCACGAATTGATTCTTGAAAAGTTAACTTGGGAGGGATGTAGCCCCTTAAAGGCGGAGTCCCTCCCTATGCCGAGAACGATGGGTCAATTTTCCAAAGCCCAGCTGTGGAGTCTAATCTGACATACGGGCCTTCCATTAGATGATTTTTATGGGTCGAAACAGAAGCGATACTGGCACACAATAGCCCGGCAGCTGATCAAGCTACGTTTGCGAAGTCCATTCAAACTTCCACAAACGGCGGCAGGCAAAGGAATCATGAGTTGAAAAACTACGGTCCGCTCTTCTACGACGTTTTCCAAACTTCCATGGGCTGGGTAGCACTGGTCGGTGGAGAGCATGGAATTTTGCGAGCGAGTTTGCCGGAGAAACAGCCCGAAGCAGCGATGGACCACGTTCAACCTGAGATTTCAGAGGCGGAGCAATCCCCTGAAGCGTTCGTAGACGAAAAGGCGCTGATTTCGGCTTACTGTGACGGTGCTGAAGTTGATTTAGGCCAAATTGCGATCGACACCCGTTTCGTTTCACCATTTTTCAAGCAGGCGTGGGAAGCGTGCAGATCGATCCCAGCGGGAGAAACTCGAACCTACCGCTGGCTTGCAGAACAAGCTGGAAATGTTAGAGCGGCTCGTGGGGCAGGTCAGGCAATGGCGAGAAACAAAGTCGCATTGTTGGTTCCTTGTCACCGCGTGATCGGATCGAGTGGAAAGCTTCATGGCTTCGGCGGAGCAGGGTTGCCACTCAAAGCCCGCCTTCTCCAAATGGAAGGTCTGAGGGTTAACAGCTAGTTACTTGTCCTAAAGTTGTTCTTCGGTGCTGTAGCCAAGGTAGTCGTCAAGAATCTCTCGGGCTTTTTCAATCTCAGCCTCAGGAACCACTAGCCTGACTGGCATTACCGATATGCCGAGAAACCCAATTGCGTCACCTGGTTGAAGTTTGCATTCGACGCCGGCATTGCGAAGTAGCTCGCACCAGGCTTCTCCAATTACCTGATCTGGTGCTGTTGTGAAAACTTCCCAGCCCATGCTTTTTGCACTCGATCTTTTTGAGTGACCTTAGACCGATGCGAGGCTGACTGATTCCTCGCCTAGCAGTTCACTTATTCTCTGTTTCAGCACCGGTCCCGACTTTACGGTGAATGGCATGTCCAGTCGTACGATTGCTGACCCTGTGTCGATTTCGAGCTGCGCCGGGTCGCTTCCGGGGTACTCCATTAGCAGAGTCATAACATCTTCCAGGCGATACCTGTCTTCAGCAGCATCACCTGTTTCCTGCACCTTCACAGTCACTGTGCCAGGTGTGTATTCATCATCGATGGTTGAATCGGCTTCTGGTGAAGCATTGGATTCGATCTCGGTTGTCAGGGTAGTTTCCTCAGGTTGTGACTCAGGGGAGGGTTTATTCGAATAGTTGGGCTGTGGCTCACGAACTGATGTCTCGTTGGCAACAGCGGCAGGAGTTGGGTCATTGATAACTGGACGCGGTTCGCTTGCTTCGTTGAAGCCTGCGACGACAGTTGGTGGAGATTCTGGTTCAGGCGAGTTGCTCTCACTAGAACCGAGTTGGTATTCCTTTGCCGTTTCGACGGATAGAGAAACACGACCCATGCGTTCTCGAACGGTTCCAGTCACCGTGACATAGTGTCCTGCCTGCCACAGCTCTTCGGTAGTTTCGAGCACGTTTGGCCAAACCACCAATTCAACTGATCCACTGAGCAAAGCAAGCTTCAGCGAGAGGAACTTGTCACCTCTACGAGTGGTAAGTTCTCGAACATCTTCTATTTGACCTAGCGCAGCACGTTTTTGTCCTGCAATTTCTTCAGTGATCTCTTCTGCATAAACGACGAACTGGTCTTGCATTCGTCGCATTTCCGCCGTGAACGGACTTTGGGTTAATTCGACCCCCAGCAGATCACGTTCCCAAATAATTTGCTCTTGAGGCGAAGTATCGTCGAACTCAGGTATTTCGATTTCAACCATCGGCACTGGGACCGATTCGCCGAGCATGTCGAACATCGATGTTTGACCGGAGTCACGCAGTTTTGTCTGCCTCTGAATCGCAGCAATTATTCGGTCAGCGGACTCAAGTAGACTGCCACGGCCACCGAACTCATCGAACGCACCTACGCGGATGAGGCTTTCTAGCGTTCTTCGGTTGAGCGATTTTGAATCGACTTTCCGGCAAATATCTTCGATGTCTTTGAACAGACCACCGGTTTCTCTCAGTTCGACGATTGGGTCGACTGCTGAAGCGCCAACATTCTTTACGGCAGCCATACCGAACCGGATAGCATCATTCCCGTCAGCGTCCCGTTCGATGGTGAATCCACTTCGAGAGTAGTTGATGCTAGGAGGCTTGACCGTGATTCCCAGTCGCGCTGCCTCTCTAACAGCGACGCCGACCTTCTCAGGGTTTCCAGATGCTGAGTCCAGGACCGATGCAATGTACTGAACCGGGTAGTTGGCTTTGAAATAAGCGGTCCAGTAAGCAATGTATGCATACGAAACAGCGTGTGCCTTGTTGAACCCATATCCAGCGAATGGCTCGATCAGTTTGAAAACCGTGTCGGCCTGCTCTGCTGTGTAGCCTTTAGCGATCGCACCCGTCGTGAACTTCTCGTGTTCAGCCTCCATTACAGATGCGATTTTCTTACCCATCGCTTTTCGAAGGATGTCAGCTTCACCCAGTGTGTAACCGCCGAACGCCTGAGCGATGAGCATTACCTGGTCCTGGTACACGATCACGCCATAGGTTGGTTCTAGAAGAGTTTTTAGATCCTCGTGGGGGTAAGTAATTTCCGCTTTACCGTGTTTGGCATCTATGAAGGTTCCAATGTGATCCATTGGACCTGGGCGGTATAAAGCGATCATCGCAGCAAGGTCACCAATGTTGGTCGGTTTTAGCTGCTTGATGTTTTTGCGCATTCCCTCGGATTCGAGCTGGAACACACCAAATGTGTCACCTTCACCCAAAATTTCAAATGCTTTTGGATCGTCGATTGGTACGTCGTACACACCCATGTGTTCGCCGGTGGTTTCGGCGATCAACGTCACACAACGGTCCAGAATCGAGAGGTTTGCCAGGCCGAGGAAGTCCATCTTGAGTAGACCAACATCAGCGACCGGGTGCATCGAGTACTGCGTCGTCGGACTTGCATCTTCTTTTCCGCTAGTTGAACGTTGGAGCGGAACGTAGTCGGTTAGTGGGTCTTCACTGATAACTACGGCAGCCGCGTGCGTGCTTGCGTGCCGCACAGAGCCTTCAACTCTTTGCGCCATATCGATCAGATCACGAGCTTCGCGATTACGTCGAATTTCTGACTGAAGTTCGGACGACTCCTGAATGGCATCCTTCAACTTGATGTTGAGGGTATTAGGAACCATTCGAGCAAGCTTGTCGCTCAGATCCAGCGGTAGTGCCATTGCTCGTGCAGTGTCTCGAATTGCCGCTTTTGCACCGAGTGTTCCAAAAGTGATGATTTGGGCAACGTGGTCGCGCCCGTAGTGATCGATGCAGTACTTGATAACTTCTTCGCGACGATCGTCGGCGAAGTCCATGTCGATATCTGGCATCTCGCGACGTTCGATGTTCAGGAATCGTTCGAAGAACAGGTCAGACTCAACTGGGTCGATTTGCGTTACTTCAAGGCAGTAAAGAACTAGGCTGGCAGCAGCTGAACCTCGAACCGCGGATAGGATTCCTCGTTCGTTTACGAAGTTGAAAATGTCCCAGCAAACAAGGAAGTAGTCTGAAAACTTAGTTTCTTCGATGATTCCCAGTTCGTATTCGAGACGTTCGAGTACTTCTTCAGAAGGATTTTCGAAGCGCTTTTTCAAGCCGTCGTAACAAAGCTCCCTGAGATAGTCCATGGACGACTTGTTCTGTGGTGTTTGATACCGGGGGACGAGAGTATTTCCAAATTCAAGGTCGATCTCACAGCTTTCTGCGATTTTGACCGTGTTCTCCAACGCTTCAGGAAGATGCGCCCATTCGGTCTTCATGTCCTCTAGGGACCGAATGTAGTAGGACGTGTCCTCCATGTGGAGACGCTTGGGATCCTTGATATTCGAGTTGGTCTGAATACAAGTAAGGATGTCCTGGGCGTCGTAATCTTCCCGTCGCACATAATGGGAGTCGTTCGTGACAACAAGTGGCAGACCTGTTTCAGAACTGAGCTGGATTACCGCCTCGTTGATTTCAGCTTGCTCTGGCACGTGTTCGTGCATCATGAGCTCAAGGTAGTACCGGTCTTGGAACACATTGCCGTACCACTCAAGAGTTTCTCGGGCTGAGTCCATGTCACCGTTTTTGATGGAACGAGCCAACTCGCCCGACGGGCACCCTGAAAGTACGATCAACCCTTTCGAATATTGTTCGATAATCTCTCGGTCCATTCTCGGGCGGTAGTAAAACCCTTCGAGATGTGAGGCGGTGACCAGCTTCATAAGGTTTCGATACCCGACGTTGTTTTGCGCCAGCACAGTCATGTGGAATGGGAAGCGCTTTTGAGGATTTCGTTCCTGACGTGGCCCGTCAGAAACGTAGCCCTCAACACCAATAATTGGTTTGATGCCGGCTTTCTTTGCTGACTGGTAGAACTCAATGGCTCCGTGGAGGTTGCCATGGTCTGTTAGAGCGATACCGGGTTGTTCAAGCTCAGCCGCTCGATTAACCATGTCACCCAATCTGCTGAAACCGTCGAGTAGCGAGTACTCGGAGTGGTTATGAAGATGGACGAAAGGTTCTGTCACTGGCGGTCGATTCAGCGGCTAACGATGGTGTAAGCGGAGGGTCTGCGCAGCATAGCGTGACCCCGAGTATCAGTCGAGGATTACCAATCGCTTTTCTGAGATTTCTCTCAGCAGATTAACCGAAATCTCCTAGAAACCACATCAAGAATGACAGAGACAAGGGAACAAATCTCCCCCGATTTTCGTCATATCAGTAATCGGAAATTACCAGAAGGTTGATATGGTTTCGGTAACAGATCGCAGCACACCAACAGATCACGGACGCAATCCTTACTGGAGTCTCGTGGAGGTTCTAATGGCAAGCAGAAGCGTCGGAGCGGGAAAAATCCTCGTTGTCGACGACGAACACATGTCAGACCTCATGCGTTCTGTACTTCGCCGACTCCATGCTGACGGATTCAAGCCCCTAGTTGTTGCACCCGAAGGTGAATTGGTCACGGGTGATGATTACGAAACTCAGACGCTATTCGCTCTTGAAAACGAGAGACCTTCAGCAGTGCTTTTGGATGTTAGGTTCGGCGAATACGACACCGACCGATTCAAGGGCTTGTCGATCCTGAATAAGATCGTTGAAAAAGATTCAAGCATGCCTGTACTGATGTTTACCCAGTACGCTCAGGGTCCCTATCGAGATACAGCTGTCACAGCGAGTTTAAACATAAGCGCAAACGTCGATTTCATCGACAAACTTGCGAGTCCGGAAGAGGTTGTGCTGCGACTGCGTCGTTTGATCGGGAACGCACCTGAAACAATTCGCATCGGCTCTCTTTTTGAATTGGATCCTGACAATGCAGCTGTCTATGTAATCGCTGGCAGTAGGCGAGAGATCATCCGAGAAATTCAGGGAATGAAGTTCGAAATCCTCGTTGAGTTGGCTGCTGCCATGTATCGTTCTGAAGGTGAATTAGTTCCATTCTCACGATTAGAACGATTTTCTGAAGGCGAAGACTCTCGAGCGTCGTTGCGGGTGAGAATTCGCGAGTTAAAAATTTCCCTTGGGAAGGCTGTTGGTAGAGAATTTAGTGCCAACGAGTTGATTATTAACGTTAGGAATCGCGGTTATCGCCTGGTTGATCCTGGTTAACCAGCTACGGCGTTCCGAGCGTCATATTTCGTTACTTTGAACCTTCGTACGCTCAGAATTATCAAGCTCTCAACGGCAACTGTTGCAGTCGTCGGAGTACTTCTCATTGCGCTTTCACCTCTCATCGGAGAGCCGATTTCTGGCAACCGGCTCTGGTGGATAGAACCGATCGCGTACATTGGAGCGGCTGTTGCAATCGCGTTCTCCGCTACCACGATCGTGATTATGAGGTTCGAAAATAAGCGGCAATTTGTCACGAGCGATGATCGCACCTGGAGCCAGGTAACTCAGGACTACTTCGATACTTTTGCGCACGACATGGGTCGTCCATTACGCCGAATCCTTGGCAAAGAGCGCGAAGTTCGCGCACTCGTTAGCGAGACGGGTGACGCACCTTTGAAAGTAGTCAACGAACTGCTCAACGAGATTGAACAGCAAGCACCTAATTTCCGATTGATGATCGAAAACGTGCGGGTATTGGTTGATCTTGAGGACGCAGACGCCAGACCAGCAGTAGAACCAGTCGACGTGGCTGCTATCGTTCGTAACGTTGCCGATCGATATGTTCCGATAGCCCGAGAAAGAGGTATCGAACTGGTCTGGTGGTGTGAACCGGTTGATTTCGGTCTTGTGTACGGAGACGGTTCGGCGTTGGATCATATCATCACCAATTTGGTCGACAACGCTACCAAATACGCCGAGGAACACGTTGAGATACGTTTGGAACGCGATGGCTCACTGTTCACCGTCATCGTTTGGGACGATGGAGTCGGGATCTCGGAATCTCACTTACCTCACCTATTTGATCGAGGATGGACACCTGAACTTTCAGCCAGGGCAGAAAAACAGAGTTCAGGTTTAGGTTTGTTCATAGCATCCACGCTCGCAAGAAGGTGTGGTGGTGAATTGAATGTTGATTCAACCAGTCACGGGAATGGTGCGAGTATCGAGGATTCGCACACTGCCTTCCTGTTGTCGCTACCGCTGGACAACCGAGCGAACGCGTAATGGCTAAGCTGGGTACCGGGACGATAAGACGTTCCACAGAGTTATTGCTATTGAGTCTGACTTTGATCGGACTATTATCCAGCGCGTGTGTTGAGTCGCAGTTGCGTTATACGCCGGTGCCGCCCACACCCACGGTCACTCCCTCACCTGGGCCGTCGGCGATGCCTACTTTAGTGCCTGTTTCTACTCCCATACCCACATCTCAGCCAATATCGACCGCCAATTCTGGAACGTTCAACCTTACGGTTGATTTTGATGGACTGAGTGAAGAAAACGTGATTAGGAGCGATACGGTCCTTCTTCGCGGAAACACAGCTCCCGACGCGATCGTGAGCGTAAACGGTGTTCTTGTCGATGTGCGATCAGACGGATCATTCCAAATCACTCTTGCACTGGACGACGGTCCGAACCTTATCGACGTGGTGGCAAGTGATTTGCTCGGAAACTCGGCTAGTTCGTCGCTGACAGTTATTTCAATACCGGAGGATGTGATTTGAGCAACCTCTGGACTCGAATAGCCGTGAAATTAAGTTCGAAAAGTAACTCAAGCTTAGGCGTTGCGTGGTCACAACTTAAGATTTCACCAAGTGGATCGCCTATTACACATTCTGGTAAGTCTCCCGACAAAAACGTTCTGGCTTTGCCGAACCTTATGAAGATGCTGGTTTCACTCGTCGCTCTCCTGGTGATTCTCCAGCCAGGAACCTTGAGCATAGCGTCCGCAGATACCGTCCATGCCAAATCAAATATCCAAGCAATATTTGGCACCGCAGTGGAAGTAAGAGCACCGCAATCTATTGTGGTTGCTTCATCTTCAGGTCTAGTCGATCTTCACTTCGATCAAAACTCGGAGCTCCGTATAGATTCTGAGTTGGCTACCGTTGCTGACGTCTCGGAAGGCGACCGAGTTATCTCGACTGCGCACGACGTGGGCGGTGAGTTGGTCGCACTAAAAACTATCGTGAAGCTTGCGAATTCAAAATCCGCGTTCCGGCACATTGTCGGAGTTGTCTCCGATGTCTCGGAAGACACACTTTCGATTCAGACTCGATTTGGTGACGTGGTTCAAGTGGCCAACCCTGCCGGTCTCGATGAGCTTAGTCCTGGCGATGGTTTGACCCTCGTAGCACGTTTGGATCGTTCGAGCGGAATATTGACAGCGATCGGTTTTGAACTGACAGCTAAAACTATCGCCCGCATCGAAGCTGCTCGGGATCAAGCAAAGACTCAAGCGGAACTTGATCGACTCTCGCAAATTACTGTCGAAGCCAGATCGAAACACTTAAGTGGTCTGGATGACACGATGCGTGCGCTTCAGAGGATTATTGACTCAGAGCGCACCGACGAATCTGAGAGATCAAGCGCGGAGGCAAAATTACGAGATCTCAGACACACGTTTGACGACCTCGTACAGATTTACACCATCACAGCTCGTTCACGAAATGAAGCACTCCCAACACTTCGAATTTCAGGAGCACTTGTTGATGGGGTTGGTTCAGCGAGTTTTACGGTCGCACCGACCGGAGAGGAAGACCTTGAACAAGTCACAGTTGGGTTTAGCTTCGATTCAGGAACAACTCGAGTCGATCTTCCGTCAGAGATATCCGACCTGATTCCCGGATCTGGCAGCTCCTCACTGTTATTGACCGAAGCAGCACCGCACATTCCTCTGGGCAGTCGGTTCGTCGTCGAGTACACGTTAGTGGGCGTTGTCAGGGAAGTCGTTTCGATTCGGATCGAACCACCAGAACTCGACTCTGCGCTTGAAGCGGTGCTTGAGGCGGAAATTAGTCGGGCATTCCACGGTGTGATCACGTTAGTTGAAATTGATCCCTCGCTTGAGGATGCACTCGGAATCTTGCTAGTCACAAACGAGTCGGCTGGGTCCGAGGTAACGGTGAAGATTGGGTCTGCCACCGAAATCACTCTGAACGATGAAGTTTCATTCATTTCCGACCTGGCGGTTGGCCAGTTCGTCGACCTGCAACTGGAAACGGGAGAGGCTGGCGGAATTCTGGACATCACTTCCGCCTCAACCCCGTTGAGAACTCTGGCTGTTCGCGCTCGGACGTCAGTACCGGACGATGAGATCGTTTTGTCAGGTGTCGTTGAATCAGTTGATGGGGAGACGCTGACTATCTCTATCAGGCCATCTGACGGCGCAGCGGTCACGTTTAATGTTGATGCAATTACGGCGGTTGTTCGAGATGGTGAAGCTGCTCCGTTCAGTGAAGTTAGAGTTGGAGACCTGGTTGTGAATGCATCCAGGTCTGGCTCAGCGTCTACAGTACTGACGCGCCTGGTAACGGTGCCTCGAACAAATCTGAAATTCTCTGGGACGATCACTGGAATTGGGCGAGAACCCGATCGTATACAGGTGACTAGTTCGAACGGGGTAATCATCAACATTCTCGTCAGCGAAGAGTCATGGTTGATCCTAGACGGACGGCGAGTTCAGTTCTCAGGTCTCCGCTCAGGACTGACGGTAACCAGCGGGACTTACTCGGTGACGGGTCAAGGTGGCGCGTTCTACAACGTGGCGACAATCATCTCGATCGAATCACCCAAGGTCGAACGCGTCTCCGGTGTCATCACTGATGTTCATCCTGTCGAGGGAACAGTCACGCTTGTCACAGGACAATCGACCAGCACACGCATATTGGTTTTGAAAATACCTTCGACACCTTTGGGAGAGAATCTAACCAAAAATGGAAGGCAGGTTCGCTCGCTGTTGTCGATTGAACGGGATGATCGTGTCGACATCGCTATTTACCAAATCGAAACTGGAATAATCGAAAGACTGTCAGTAGTCTCCGAAGAATTTGTCCAATCTCGAGGTCGGCTGTTAGCTGTTTCTGGCGACCTGAGATATGTCACCGTCGAATTGGCAAATGGTGAATTGGTTGAACTATGGAGTGAACGCGATTCGAGCTTGCAACTCAATGGTCGGCAGGTTGAGGATCTCGGAGCAATCTCGGAGAGGTTCAACAGCCTTTGGAATTCCGACAATCTGGCTGAGGCATCGGTTTTCGACGTGTTGTTCATCAAGGACTCGATCGAGTCGACACGTGGGGTGATCGGTTCGATACAGATCGAAATTATTTCTCTTGACGAATCGGAAGAAGCCGATCTGTTCCAACCTGTGGAGATCACAGTCACAGGAGTGATCGAGGCAATACGAGGCAGCACCTGGGTTATTGGTGGCCAGGTGTTCACTGTAAATTCCGAGACTCAGTTCCTCGGTGCTGATCCGGTCGTTGGCTTAGTCGCCAAAGCGATATTAAAAAGCAAACCAAATGGGCAATTTGAGGCGGATCTTGTTTCGGTGACAGCATCACCCGACTAGCAACTAGTCACTAGATTGCGTCGGTGCCTCAAAGCGATTTCGCTGTCGGAACGCTTTGCGTGTCAATGTCCTTGCTTTGGCGGCAACTCTTCCAGATGGCTCCAGTGTGAATGCCATTGGAATGGAGATGGCGAGGGCGAACGCCAGTGTCGTAAATCCGAGCCGGTATGTTCCCTCGATGTCGTGGATTATTCCAACGAGTGCTGGACCCGCTGCTCCAAACAGTGCATTGACTGAACTTGTAAGTCCTACGATAGATCCGTAGCTAGCTCGCCCGAAGTAGTCACCCAGGATCGAAAGCCTAAGTGGGATCGAAGCTCCGAAACCAAGTCCGAAGAAAATTACGAAAAACGGCAACGGCCATAGTCCGAGATTCACTCCTAATACTTCAGCGTTGACTGCCGCTAGACCAGCTACTCCTACAGTTTGCGAAATCATTGACAGGGTCAACAACGTTCGCTTATCGAACCTGTCGCCTAGAACCGCCACACCGGCTCTACCCGCAAGGTCGCCAATTGCCACAGCACCTGCTGCGCTCGCTGCAAGAGCCGTCACTAGACCATATTCAAGTAACGCCGCGAAGTGAAATAAGTTCGTTGCGCTTACAAGTTGACCAAGACTTGTAACTATCGCGAGCTGCCAGAAGAACCTTAGCTTTACAGCTTGCCTCATAGTCACGGCCTGTTCGCGAACTCGCGAGGCGTGACGGGCACCACCTGTGGGCGTCTCGGTATCTACCTTGGGGGTATCTCCGTCCGGAAGCATTCCGTGATCCTCAGGCCGTCGGCGCATTACGAGTGTGGCGGGGAACCCGATGATCCAGAATCCGATCCCAATCGCGAACAGAACATCTCGCCATCCGAACGTATCTATCGCTCCAACGAGTATTGGAAGGGTCAAACCACCAACTGCAGAGAAGGACATAAGCGTTGCTAGTGCTCGAGCACGCTTCTTGACGAACCAGTTAGCAACTGTCACCACGAACACTATGAATGTTCCGAATGACATCCCGAGCGTTAGCAGGATGATCGCCACATAAAAGTGCCAGAGCGTCTGCATTTGGCTCATGAAAATGAAGCCGCCGCCGGTTACGAATACACCGAACGCCATCGCCTTGCGGGGTCCGTAACGATCAAGGAGCGCACCGACGAACGGTGAGATCATCCCGCTTTCACTACGCTGGAGCGAAATGGCAGCTCCAGTGGCTCCTGAACTCCAGCCAAATGTGCTCAGTATGTGAGGTACAAACGCCTGGAACCCCCGCCAGAAAACCGCGGAGGTATACCACTGGACAATGCCCCCTGCGCCGACGATCCACCATCCATAAAAAGGATTGCCGAGCGATTTCAAATCTGAACCACCCGTTTCTGAGTATTAGTAGTAGAAGGCGTGAGGGACTCTTTTCTAGTGGATAGGCCGATAAGCGCCAATCATATGCTTGTCCCACTGACTAGGGCTATCCGATCGCACATTTAATTCATCTTCGGCGAGTACCCTTATAGTTCGAGGATAAACATCTAACTTGAATTCCGGATCTGTAAAGCTATTCACCATCTTTGGTATACCCGTCGACATTAACGCGACATGGCTCCTGGCGTTCGCATTGATTACCTGGTCTTTTTCTACCAGTTGGTTCCCTGCGCTCGCAGAGTTACCTTCGACCGCTCACTATTGGATCGCCGGTGTACTGGGAACCCTCGCGCTATTTACCTCGGTGTTAGCGCACGAACTCGGACACTCCCTGGTCGCCCTCTCGCAGGGTTTAAGAGTCCGTGGGATCACCTTGCTCTTGTTTGGGGGAGTCTCCCGTATTGAAGGTGGTGCAACTCGCGCTCGTAACGAATTCCTAATTGCGTTTGCCGGGCCAGCGGTATCAATTGTGATCGGTTTGGTGCTGCTGTTCTGGGTGTTCGTGCTTCAGCCTGATGGCGATGCGACGATATTCCGCCTAGTGGTATTCGCAACGGGTTGGATGAACGTAATGGTTGGAGCCTTCAACTTGCTACCGGGCTATCCAATGGACGGAGGACGTGTATTACGGTCCGCGGTTTGGGCGGTCACTGGAAATACCGAGTTGGCGTCGTCAGTCGCTTTCAATGTCGGTCGAATCGTGTTTTACCTCTTTATCGGGTACGGCGCTTGGCAGATTTTCAACGGAAACGTGATCAGTGGAATTTGGATCGCCGTAATCGGTTGGTTCTTGATGTCTTCCGCCCGAGGTGAGAGGGCAGCTCAATCAGGCGATGCAAACAAAGCGATGAGCAGCGCACTAAGTTTTCCAGTTGAAATAGCGACTGAGCAAATTCCACCCGCCATTGATGAATCGAGATCGGTTCAGTCAGTTCTCGACGATCTCACCACCGAATCTAATCAGGTCTCTATACCCGTTACAAAAGCGGGGGAGCTTATTGGATTTGTAACCCCGGCTGAACTTTTTTTCGTCGGCGCAAAATCCAGATCGATTTCGAAGATCGGTCAAGTCATGGACCCGCGCAGCCTTAGGGTGATCGATTCTTCGGAGTCAGCTGGAGAGGCGCTGAGATTGCTCGACCTACACAGGGTTAGCCAGCTTGTAGTGATGGGCAACGGGATGGTGCTTGGTCTTACCAACCGCCAATCGATTTTGAAGAAAATGTTGGAAATGCAGTCTGCTCGCGAAGCCTACTCGCTGCCTAATCCAACTGATGATCTCGACTAATCTTTGACTAGTATCCGTGGCAGCCAAATTGCAAACGAGCTGCCTATTCCGGCGAACGCGTCGGTGAGTTCCACATGAACAGCTATACGTCATCGTGCTAGTCGATGGAGAGTATCGAGGGCAATTGCCGAAAATCCTGTGTGACTGAGATTAGAGCTTGCTTTTGCCGCTAGCCCATGAACGATTGAGTCTGCTGTGGCAGTAGCAGAACCGGCGACCGTCTATTCTTCACTCAACCCTGACTTCAGGTCAGGGTTAGTTATTTGTGTCGAGCTGTACGTCAAGGTTGAACCGAAATTCTGTAGCGAAGCTGGTTCGCGTGTGATGTGTTGTCGCAAGCGCTGAACTCACGCTACACGTAACCGGTATTTCGAATGCCAGTTTTTTAGGCGGAATTGCTTCGAGCTAAACGTTCATGAGATTTACAGCCTGACGATCGCTCTGCGGTGGATTCCTGTTCCTATCAAGGTTTCGCCAAGATTAGTTTCGACTTTGAAGCGGAGTTTCATACCATCTTCTTCGAGCAGTGTCGCAGTTGTGGTGACTGTAGAACCCTGCGGAGCAGGGGCGAGGTGCTTGACGTCGACATGGAAGCCGACACTTGACTCGGTATCTTCGAGTAATTCCCGAGTGGCGTCGACACACGCCAGTTCCATTTCCATAATCATCGCTGGACTGGAAAGAACCGCGTGCTTTTCTTTGCCACTAGGCGAATAAAGGTGATCCCCTTCGACAAGAAGTGTTCGGGAAGCAGTTATTCCTGATTCGAACCGGGACATTGCTAAAGAGCGATGATTCCGTATCCGGCATCAACTGGGATGATTGCACCAGTGATCCCGCTCGCCATATCACTCAGTAGGAACAAAGCGGTGTCAGCGACCTCGCCATGGTTGATGTTACGGCCGAGTGGAGCTCGTTCTCTATGAGCTCGGGTCATTTCCGAGAAACCTGGAATGCTTCGAGCTGCGAGCGTAGGGAGCGGTCCTGCGGAAATAGCGTTGACCCGGATGTTTTGACCACCAAACTCAACGGCGAGCTGTCGAGCCTCGTTTTCGAGCGCAGCTTTCGCGGTTCCCATTATGTTGTAGCCAGGGTAAACACGCTGTGAAGCATCGAAAGTCAGTGTGATTACTGATCCGCCGGATTCTCCAAATAGCGGAGCGGCTTTTCCGACCACAGGCATCAATGTGTAGGCGCTAGTTTCGAGAGCAGTCCTGAATCCTTGCAGGTTTGTGGATGAAAAATCCCCGCCCAAATCGTCGCGTTCCGCATAGGCGATGCAGTGGACTACGAAATCAATTTCGCCCCACTCGGACTTGATCTTGTCGTATACAGCCTGAACCTGGTCGTCGTCAGTAGCGTCGCATTCAAGCAGCAGTGGGTCACCGAGCTTAGAAGTTACTTTTTCGACTCCACCTTTTAGGCGTTCGTTCAAATATGTGAAGGCCATTTCTGCGCCAGCTTCTGACAGTTTTTCTGAAATAGCCCAGGCGATGCTCCTTTGATTCGCAACACCGAATACGACACCACGCTTACCTGAGAGATCTATTGATACGGCCATTTCCTGTGGTCTTCCTATTCAACAACATCAACGTGTAGATAACTGCTGCACGATAATTTATCAGTCCACCAAAAAAATGAGGCGACCAACAAGCAGTCGATCGCCTCATTGAATCTGCCAATGTCTGGTTTACCAGTTGGTGTGTGATCCATCGGCGCGGTGTGGGTGTGGAGCTTCCCAGAAAGCGAATGGTTCGGTGAGTTTACTCTCGTCAACCTCGACACCAAGTCCGGGCTTATCGGGAACCTTGTATCCATTTCCTTCCAGCAGCACCTGTTCAGGGAAGATGTCGAAATCAGGGTTTTCCGCCCGTTCCATGTTAACCTCAAGCCACGCGAAGTTTGGAACTGCTGCGCCAAGGTGAACCGAAGCTGCCGTGCAGATCGGACCAAGTGGGTTGTGAGGCATGAGATCGATATAGTGAGCTTCCGCCCATCCAGCTACCTTCATCGATTCAGTAAATCCACCAACGTTGCAAATGTCGACTCGAGCGTACTGCGTTATTCCACGTTCAATGTACGGGAGGAATTGCCACTTGGAGGCAAACTCTTCACCGATGGCGAATGGAACGTCCGTCAGTTTCCTAAGAGCCTCGTATGCCTCGGGAGATTCATCACGGATCGGTTCTTCTAGGAAATCCAGTGTGTGCGAGGGCATCATTTGGCAGAACGAAGCGGTCTCAGCAGGCGACAGGCGGTGGTGATAGTCGACACCCATGATCGCCTGGTTACCAAGGGCCTCACGTGCTTTGATCAACCACTCGGCAGAGTTTGCGATCGACTCACGAGGCTCAAATAGTCCGCCTGACTGAATGTCCATGTTGTCGTACGAAAGTCGGAACGCGTTGATTCCACGAGCCATGAACTCTTTGGCCTGCTCGATCATCTCTGGTCCGTAAGGTCCCGAAGTTGTAGCGAAAACCGGAACTGTGTGTCGATGCTTGCCACCGAGCAAGTCGTACACAGGCACGCCAAGCTTCTTACCAACAATGTCGTAAAGAGCGATGTCTATGGCAGATATTGCAGCAGTGAGCGTGCGACCACCCTCGAAGTACTGGCTGCGGTACATCTCTTGCCAGAGTCCGCCTCGCCTCATTGGGTCTCGTCCAATAAGGAATTCTCTGTAGTGCTCGATGATTCCCTTAACCCCGAGTTCTCGACCGGAGAATCCAGATTCTCCCCAACCGTAGATACCTTCGTCGGTTTCGATTTTTACGAGCATCTGGTTTCGACGACCGACCCAGACAGCAAAAGGTTTTACATCAGTAATTTTCATTGTTTTGTTCCGTTTCGATGGAGTCGATTATCTACCAGTTGGTGTGTGATCCGTCGTTTCGCTTCAGGTGAGGCATTTCTGAATACCTGAACGGCTCGGTCAAGGCAGCTTCGTCCACCTCAACTCCAAGTCCAGGTTTGTCCAGAACTGTCACTCGCCCAGGTGATACCTCAGGCTGGATCGGGAACACTTCTTTGCTGTAGAAGCCGTTGTCTTCACCAGCCGACTCACGAATTTCTAACCATGAGAAATTCGCTGTCGCCATAGCCATGTGAGAAGTTGCGGCAACACAAATTGGTCCCAACGGGTTGTGCGGCATCATGTCGATGTAATGTGCTTCTGCCCAGCCGACAACTTTCATCGCTTCGGTAATTCCACCAACGTTACAAATGTCGACTCGTGCGTACTGTGCAAGTCCGCGTTCGATGTAAGGGAGGAACTGCCACTTCGAAGCGAACTCCTCACCGATGGCGAACGGCATGTTCGTCATCGTACGAAGAGATTCGTATGCCTCTGGTGTTTCATCTCGGATTGGTTCTTCGAGGAAGTCCAGGGTGTGGGCTGGCATCATCTGACAGAACGAAGCGGTTTCGGCGACCGACAGCCTGTGATGGAAGTCGTAACCGATAACAGGTCGGATGCCCAGCTTTTCGCGGGCTTTAATCAAACCCTCAGCCGAGTTGGCGATTGCCTCACGCGGCTCGTAAATACCGTCTTTTTCCGGCTCGTATGAACGGTGCAGGCGGAAACAGTCGAATCCCTCGGCGATCATTCGCTCTGCGACGTCGATCATTTCTTCAGGAGTGCTACCCCCGCCCGTTGCAAACGTTGGAACCCAATCGCGTTGGCGCCCACCCAGGAGTTCATAAACCGGGACTCCCAGTTTCTTACCAACAATGTCGTAAAGCGCGATGTCTATGGCGGAAATTGCTGCAGTTAGGGTTCGACCACCTTCGAAGTACTGGCTACGATACATTTCTTGCCAGAGTGCCCCGCGCTGCATGGGATCTCTGCCAACCAGGAACTCTCGATAGTGCTCGACAATCCCTTTGACACCGATTTCTCTACTTGAAAGGCCGGATTCACCCCAGCCGTATATACCTTCGTCGGTCTCAACTTTGACCAGCATTTGGTTTCGTGTGCCGACCCATACCGGGTACGGTTTCACATCGGTGATTCGCATCTAATGGTGTCCTTAATAACCCTTCAACAACCGGAGTTTCCAAATCTGCGCACCAGACTGTATTCGATAGCACTGGGTGTCAATAGAACATCGTGTTCGATTACCGGTGACTCAAGCAACTCCGCCGATACGAGCAATCCTGTTCGGTCAACACCTGCTGAGGTAGAGGAAACTAGCGGCGGAAGATCGGATAGGTGGGCGGTCGTCTTGATCAACGACAACTACCATTCGGTCGACTTCGTGATTTGGGCGTTGAAGAAAATAATTCCTGGAATGACCGATGCTGATGCGGTGTTGATAACCATGGAAACCCACAACACTGGAAAAGGCGTCGCGACAGTGTGTGGTCGGACTCAAGCTGAAGAGTACCGAGATAAATTCAGAGTTCTCCAGCTTGGGTGTGAGGTCGAACCTGGTTGGTAAAGAACTTCATTTCGGCCCAGTAACCACCGCGCGTACTCCTGATATCACTGGCTCACCGAGCCTGACTGAAAATTAATCGTTTGGTATGGACTCGGTGAAGACCCTTCTGAGTGCGCGTATCGAGTGTCGGATTGCGTCCCTTGCGGGCCGCGTGCAGTCCCACAAATAGCATGAACACATCGGTGCGAGCCACCGAATACACACGGCTCAGTCACGCTAAATTTGCGGTGATATTCATGGATTAACGGCAGCGCGATAAACGTGTGTCGGAAATATCATCAAGGCTTATGCGCCCGGCATGCAAACGCCAATCAGGGTCTGAGGAGACCACAAATCCATGTTCGCAGGTAAACAAGAAATGAAGCAGCGTGGGATAACGGTACTGGAAACGGCAATCATTCTTATTGCCTTCGTGGTCGTTGCATCCGTATTTGCATTTACAGTTCTCTCGACCGGCACGATTCTCGACAAGAACGACAAGTTCTCGATCACTCTCAGCCCACCAGACGGTGCAGTGATGGTCCTCGAGAAGTCATTGCCGCCTCGACTTGATGCTGTAATGGACCTCAAGTAGTTGATATTGCGGATTTAGAGCCACGGTCACAGATGCCCCTCTTGTGACCGAAGCCCCGGTTTCTGAATCTAATTGAAACGGTCGCTCCTGACCTACCCCCTGGAGCGACCGTTTTTTTGTTAACAACAAAGGCGAGATGAAATTCATCTCGCCTTTGATATTTCAGTGAGTCAATAGATACTCGCCTGAGAGTCGCTTACCAGCGCTCTCGGCGTCCACCGCCACCGCCGCCGCGGTATCCACCACCGCCACCGCCTCTTGGAGACTGGTCACGCGCTTCATTCACGACGATAGGTCGTCCATCCAACTCAGAGCCGTTCATTTCGGCGATTGCCTGTGCTGAAGAACCTTCGTCAGTGAAAGTGACGAAACCAAATCCTCGAGACCGTCCGGTCTCTCGGTCGTTGACTACCTGTGCCTCTTCAATTTCACCAAACTTTTCGAAGGCGGCACGCAGACCCGCTGAGTCTGTTGCCCATGCCAGGCTGCCAACAAATAACTTTTTACCCAATGTTCAAGCCTCGTTCACAGAAATCCAAATGCCCGCTCAAAAGATCTTCGAGCCAGTCAGTTCCGCGCCACGCGGTCATCGTTCTGTGATTCCATTTTTGGTCTCCGTGATCAGGCAAAACCTACCAAGCCCAGTGGGCGACAATAGTCCTAATTCAGGAAACACGACGACAAGAATAAACACACTTCAACCGAAAATGTTGCATTATTCCCGTTCAACATCGAAATTCGACGGTGAAAATAAGGTGAAAACTCTGGTTGTTGACTCAAAAGTAAGCGTAAATTCCAGTATGTAATGCAGACTATTCATCGATTTGAGGCGTATTTCCGGAATCACGAAAAGTTGAACGGCTACCGTGTGGTCGGCTCAATACTTGCAAGTCGCGCCAACGCTGATTAGTGTTCTCACGTCGAAAAATTAGTTGATGAAAATTCGGGCATCACAGGTCTGGTTCGAGTCCTGAACAATGTTCGAACTTTTGAACAGATAGGTAATAACAAATGCAAGATCCAAAAGACATTCAGGACATTAAACGTCCGTCTAAGGAGCTCATCGATCTGTTGTACGAACACGTAAGTTCTGCAACTGCCGCCGGTGACCTGAACAAGTTAGGCGTTTCAAACGCATTCATTGACGGACCGAAGCCTTACACACCAGGAACCAAGATCGTTGGTCCGGCAATAACGCTTCAGTTCATGCCTAAGCGTGACGACGTATACGGCGATGGTGAGTACGTAGAGCCTGAAACTCAGCTTCACCGACACGCTCTTTACCTCACGCAGCCTGGTGACGTGGTCGTCGTTGACGCTCGTGGCAGCATGAACTCAGGTGTGTTCGGCAACATGATGCTGACCTACTTCAAGGGGGCTGGCGGTATTGGAACCGTCATTGACGGCTGCATTCGTGACTACCCGGAACGACCCGACGGATTGGGCTTGTGGCTAAAAGGCGTAACTCCAAACTTCCACACCCAGACCGAAATCTTCCCTTATGCAGTGAACGTTCCAGTTGCCGTATCGGGAACATATGTAGCTCCCGGCGACATCATCATTGCTGACGACGACGGAGCGGTTGTGGTTCCAATTCATCTTGCAGAAGAACTCGCTGAGCGAGGACAGGAGCACGCTGAATGGGAAGAATTCAGCCGAGAAAAGCTTGAACAGGGCGGTGACCTTCGCAGGTACTACCCACTCAGTGACGAAGCTCGACCTGAATACGAAGAGTGGAAGAAGAAGCACGGAAAATAAACCGGCTTCGTAGCAAGCACAATAAAAAGAGCCCCGGTCGTACTACGACCGGGGCTTTCTTTTTCCTGATGGTACCCCTGGCGTGAATCGAACACGCGACACGCGGTTTAGGAAACCGCTGCTCTATCCACTGAGCTACAGGGGCATAACTTCATTGTAGGCAGCGATACGGTTTGCGGGCATACTTCTCACTGGAAAATCTCTCTATCTCCAGTTCAAATGTGAAGGATTTCACATATTGTGATTTACTTCACAATGCCCTCATGCGTTTTCATACCCTTCGGGATCAGCGTTACCTAATATCTAAGTGACGAAGAAATTAGCCCTGAATTTACAGACCGGAAGGTGAAAAATGATCTACAGAGCAGGATGGGTAACACACGTTGGCAAGTAACGGCCTCGCAGCTCATAGCTGTGGACGGCACCCAGGGATCACCGAGCCGGTATAAGTAGAAATAGAAGCCGGAAATCGCATCAAGAAATAATGAATGCGACGGCTACACAAAGTGAAAACCAAAATAAAACTGGCTCGTCTGACCCGACCAGAAAATGGTAAGAATTAGAGCGGGAACTGAATGAAGATTGCCGCTCTTGTCGTTTAAGCCCCTCACGCTATTTGTGAAGCGCATGTGAGGGCGGGCAGTGCCCGATCAGACCTACTAGTGACCTTCGGACGAAGTGCCCAGTCCGGTTACCGACACTCGATATACAGGATCAGCCTCAGGATCTGACTCAACGATTACGTTCGCCCTACCAAGCATGCGCTGGCAGTTCTGGCTCAAGTGCAGCAGGTGTAACTCTCGTCCCGACTCCTCATACTTCTTGGCAAGCTCAACAATTGCTTCGATACCCGAGTGATCCCAAACCCGTGAGTGCCTGAAATCGAGTACCACTTCCTCCGGATCGTGTTCAGGGTGGAACAGGTCACGGAATGCAGTGATTGAAGCGAAGAACAGTTGACCGTGCAGCGTGTATACCTTTCGGTTTGGCCGGCTGGAAGCACTTTCCTCGATGTAGATAGAACGTGCGGTGTTCCACGCAAACACCAGTGCAGACACGACCACACCAACGATCACCGCGATAGCGAGGTCAGTTACAACAGTAACGGCCGACACGAGAATCATTACGAACGCGTCGGAGACCGGGACCTTGCGGATGATTCGCAAACTCGACCAGCTAAACGTACCGATCACCACGACGAACATCACTCCAACAAGCGCTGCAATCGGGATTTGTTCGATCAGCGGTGATGCCACCAGGATGTAGATCAGCAGCAGGATCGCAGCAAGTGCTCCGGAGAGTCGCCAACGTGCACCAGACTTCATGTTGATCATGCTCTGACCAATCATGGCGCAACCACCCATTCCTCCGAAGAAGCCGGTGATGATGTTCGCAGTCCCTTGAGCCATGCATTCGCGGTTGTTCTGACCCTTGGTGTCAGTGATTCCGTCGATCAACTGGACAGTAAGTAGAGATTCGATCAAGCCGATTGCCGCGAGAATGAACGCGTGCGGGAGGATGATCCAGAGAGTTTCGAATGTGAACGGAACATCGGGGATGTTGAACGTTGGGAGTCCACCGGAAATGCTCGAAAGGTCTCCAACGGTCGGAGTGTTCACACCTCCGAAGATCACAACCAGTGACACAGCGAGGATTCCTGCCAGTGCAGCTGGGAATCTCTTCGTGAGTCGTGGCACGAGATAAATCACTGCCATCGTGACACCGACAAGCCCAAGCATTAATGCAAGATCACCACCTGCAAGCCAGGTCTCGTGTCCATCAGGACCTTTGATCTTGAAGCTCTCAAGCTGCGCAAGGAAGATGACGATTGCCAGCCCGTTCACGAAGCCGAGCATTACCGGATACGGAACCATCCTGATAAGGCGACCTTGTTTTAGTGCACCAACCCCGATTTGGATCACACCCATAAGGATCACGGTGAGGAACAAATACTCGATTCCGTGATTGGCAACAATCGAAACCATCACGACTGCAAGAGCACCGGTCGCTCCTGAGATCATTCCCGGACGCCCGCCGAACAGGGAAGTTACGAGACCGACGATGAATGCTGCGTATAGACCTACGAGAGGTCCAACTCCAGCTACGAATGCGAAGGCTACTGCTTCAGGTACGAGCGCAAGAGAGACGGTAAGTCCCGACAGGACTTCAGTACGAATTTGCGCTGCTTTGGAGTTGACGTTCATGGGGGAGGAGCGACTGTGAAGATCGTGAAAATTCTTACAAACAGTCGTCGTTTTTACACCCTTCCCGTAAACACCGCCTCAACTACCTGCGCCGAGTTTCGGTCAATAACGACGAATTTCGTCAAATCATCGTTCAGACAATGTTTCAATAAGGGCGCTGGTTCGGAATATTGGTGTTGACGGAGCCGCGCTGTAGGGCTGACCGACTGAATCCTGTGGTGAACACCGCATCCTTGTCGCTTCTAAGCTCGTGTAGACTCGATAACGATGCGCAATCGCCTTCAACCAGCGGCTTTCAACAGTTCACTCGGTCGCTTCCTACTTATCTCCTTCGCCACCTTTGTACTGGCGATTTTTATTGCGTGTTCGGAAACAGACCCGACTCCCACGCCAAATATCGACGCTACAGTCGACGCCAAGATTGCTGCTGCAGTTGCTACTGTTCCGGTCACGCCTTCTGTCACGCCCGACATCGTTGGAACGGTAACAACGGCGATTGACGCCACAATTGCAGCTCAGCCGACAGCGACAAATACGCCAACGTCGACTCCTACGGCCACGCCAACACCGACTCCTACGCCATCACCAACGGCGACACCAGAGCCTACCGCTACTCCGACGCCTACCCTAACACCGACCGCCACTCCAACACCGTTACCTACTCCGATCCGCAGTGTGGAGGATGTAGTCAGCTCAGTCGAATCTGGAGTTGTGAGAATCCAGGCCGGAGACAAATTCGGATCAGGCTTTATCTACAAGATGGACTTTCTCGGCCGAGCGCTTGTAATGACCAACCACCACGTAGTAACGAACCGATCAACTGTGACAGTTCGGGTAAACAACGAACGAAACTACTCCGGTTTGATATTGGGTAGAGACGCCGCGCGAGATCTGGCGGTGATACGAATTTGCTGTGATGAAAATTTCACGGTGCTTCCAATAGGAGATTCGAGTACCCAGCCAAAGGGCTCAACAGTTCTCGTCATGGGTTACCCGCTTGCGGTAGAGGACACGGCGCGGGTGACTACTGGCGTCGTGTCAGCCGTTTATTTCGACACTGACACCAGCCGCCACATGATCCAGACCGACGCAGCGATCAATTCCGGCAACTCCGGAGGACCGCTCTTCAACTTGGCGGGTGAGGTGATCGGTGTAAATACCGAAGTAATCCGTGTCTCAGGATCCGGTGTTGCCGTCGATGGGACAGGGTTGGCAGTGGCTCAAGAAACATTTGAGCCTTTCTTGCCTACCCTTGAAAACGGCGGTTAGTGAACGAACTCGTCGTTCTCGTGAGCTGCAACCCAGTTTCGGCCGTTCTGAACGATGATGTCCTGTAGGTTTGTCATTTCGAACCAGTCGCTCATTAGACCTTTGCCGGCTGCTCGTGCACGAACTTCCATATCAGACTGGATCTGGTCGATTTTCGGGTTGCCAATTCCTTCACCCGGCATGTTCATCGATAATGCAAGATCGAAGTGCCCGTAGGTGATAGCGGTCAGACCTTCTACGGCGAGAATATCGTCGAGGTTTTCGTAACCGGTGTACGACTCCACCTGGGCGAAGATCAGCAAATTGTCGTTCGCAAACTCGGTGAAGTTTTTACGTCCGCCGTACTCAGTACCGAGAATGTCGTT
>Ga0255764_10000030_pt1 | contig 127584 bp, 86 predicted proteins | sample 071ome_30_FD_179964 | JGI IMG/M metagenome (GOLD analysis project Ga0255764, IMG submission 179964) | Coastal salt marsh microbial communities from the Groves Creek Marsh, Skidaway Island, Georgia - 071406AT metaG (version 2) | ecosystem: Environmental > Aquatic > Marine > Intertidal zone >... | reverse complement strand
GTCGTCCACCTTCGTGATGGCGCGAGCGCTGTATGCGCCTTTGTCCCAGCCATAGCCGCCGGCAGTGCGCTTCAAGTAGCCCAGCTGGTTGTCCGCCGTCACGCCCTCCAGGTTGGTCCACTCGACGTACTCGAGGTCTTGCGCAGCAGCCTGACCTTGTCTCGACAAGACGGACACCACCGTTTTCCCACCGCCAGACGCTGTCCCGAGCGCCAGCAACAGACCCAGGACGGCTAGAAACGACCCTCTTCGCTCGAGCCATTTACGCGTCCCAAAGCGTTCTCCGCCGCCCCCGCGTTTCAACAACGGCGTCGCCTCATCCCCGCGCGGCGTCCTAGACGCGAAGAACCCCATACCGACTCGTCGATTCGTCCTTCCTCCGTCCCTCTCACCCGCGTTCAAACCTCCCGCGCGCCGTCTGTCGCCTCAACACCCAGAATTCTCCCGTCGAGTTCTCTCTGGGTGTTACTTTACGACTTCCGTCTCTTCTTCCTCGCGCCCGCGGCTTTTCGCGCCCGCGGCGTCGCAGATATCGAACCGAACCGTTCGTTATCCAACTTCTAGACGCACCCGCCGAAACGCGCGGACCCGTCGCGGAGCCGTCGCGCGCGCTTCTGCCCGTGATCCATCCGTCGCGAGCACACATCGTCGATCGTCGATCGTCGTCAGCGCTGACGGTGAGAGCACCCAAAAGGCCTATAAAAATCTTCTCTTTTATTAGAACCGGGGGAGACATAACCTACGACGACGAGTCACGACCCGTCCAAATACACACAGTGACTCGGGCTGAGGCCCTGAGGCTGATGACGCCCTGACTGCGCCCTGACTGACTGCGCCTGTGCTCGGGTCATCCTCGCACTGTTTACACGCAGTCGAGAAGTCGTCCGTGTTTCCGTCCTCAAGTCGTCCGTCTGTCCGTCTGTCCGTGCTTCCGTCTGTCTGTCCGTCTGTCCGTCTGTCGTCAGCTGGTGACGCCGCGACGCGACGACGATGGGGACGCGGGTCGGCGACGGTGGCGACGACGCCGATGGAGGATTGAACCTGTTGTTGTTAGCGGCGGAGGAACACGAGGCGAGACTGGCGGGGAAACCGCGGGGGCGGACGGCGACGGCGTCGGTGGGTGAGCGATGGACGCCTCGAACGCCCGCTTTTGAATTTGAAATTGGTGACGCCGGTGCCGGTGGCGCGGGCGACGACGTCGTTCACGGAAGGAAACGGACGGCGTCGACGAGAGAGACGAAGAGGAAGAAAATGACGCCGTCGACGGTGAAGGAGAATCGCGGGAAGAAGGGACGGGCGGTATCGGTGAAGACAAAGGTGAAGAAGAAGAGCGACGCGCGCGGCGCGGACGGGACGACGACGAAGACGACGCGAGCCACGCTTGGAGAGGCGGAAATGGCGGTTGCGGTGGAGGAATTGGCGATGGAACATCCGGATTTAGTTATTGAAAAGGTTCGAGAGTGGACGGATGTGGCGCTGGATGATGTGAGAGCGCGTGCCGCGGCGTTGAATAGAAGCCTGAAGCGCGTGGAGAGCGCGCTCGAATTGCACGGCGAAGCCAAAAAGGATCATGATGAGGGCGAGAAGAACGAGGATGAAGCGCGAGAACGCGCAATGGGGGTGCAAATGTTAAAGGAATACGAGAGAACGCTCGTTTTAGAGCGCGAAAACTTGGAAGAAACTTTAAATAGATGGCAAGCGATCCGCACAAGGGCGGAATTTGAAGCCGCAAAGCTCGCTTTGCGCTGGTTGAACGCGTCAAATCGCGTTGGAGATGACGACGAGAAAGACGATGTAATGGCAAATGCGATGGATGATGATCAATTCGATCATTGTTCCAGCGCGTACGCCTTCTTACGTCTCGCCATGGGTGCATTGATGGAGCAAAAGACGCCGATAAAGTCTGGATCGGCTGCCAAAGCGCACTCGCCCACCGGCGTGTTGGACATGGCGCGTCTTTTGACGCCGCCATCGTAAGTTTAGCGAGCCAGGGAAGATTCAAACGTATAGAAGCAATTATTTAGACGCACTTTAGTCGTTGTTTAATATCATAGCTGCATTTCGACCGATCCAGTCACGATTACAACCCTAGCCTGCTTGCGTCGAGGCATTCACGTCCAGGCTACCTCACACCTCGACCCACCATGCCCGTGGGCGTATGCGTCATCACCGGTTTTCTCGGCAGCGGGAAAACCACGCTGGTCAACTACATCCTCAAGGCTGATCACGGCTACCGCATCGCGGTCATTCTGAATGATTTCGGCGCCGAACTCGGTGTGGAAAAAATGCTCGTTCAGCAAGACGGCGTAGATGGAGACAACGAGTCTCGAACTCTCGTCGAAGATTGGGTCGAGTTGAACAACGGATGCGTGTGTTGCACCGTCAAGGGCACCTTGGTACAAACGATAGAGGGTCTTCTCGAAAAACGCAAGGAGATGGGAGAGAAGTTTGACTTCATTCTTTTGGAGACTACGGGACTCGCCGACCCGGGGCCGGTTGCGAGAGAGCTTTGGGTCGATGATGAACTCGTGGAAGAGGACGGTGCCGTGTTAGATTCCATTGTGACACTCGTGGACGCATCCAACATTGAGAGACAGATTGAAGAGAACAAGGAGGCAACCTTGCAAGTAGCGTATGCGGACACTATTTTGCTGAACAAGAGCGACTTGGTAGACGAACAAACACTAGAGCGCGTGAAGAGTCGTCTCGGTGAGATCAACGCCGAAGCCGAAGTCATCGTCACGACAAAGTCCATGGTAGATTTGGGTCTGGTGCTCAATCAGGGCACCGTCACGGGAGGTGGTCGCGGTAGAAAACCAGTTTTGAGCGAGTTTGCGGCGGCGCCTCCGAGCGCCGTCTTAGCCTCTGGCGGTGGCTTCTGGGCCAAAGGGGTGGAAAAGTACGCGCCAGCGAGCATGTCGAGCGCGCACAATGAAGAGATTCGCACTATTTGCGTCGCTCAGAGCGGTGCCTTGGATGGTGAAGCCTTCCAATGCTGGCTCGAAGATCTGCTATGGGAGCGCCGCAACGAGGAAGGCGGCCCCGACATTCTGCGCGCCAAGGGCTTACTCTACACGCAAGGGTGTGATAGGCGCCGCGTGCTGCAGGCAGTTCGCGAAGTGTACGAAATCACAGATGGTCCTAGGAAGGATGATGGAGAGGAGGAGATGAACAAGGTGGTGCTCATCGGAAGAAATTTAGACGAAGCTTCGCTCGCCAATGGCTTGAAGAGTTGCGTAGCAAAGACGCAGTGAGTCGCACGCGTGACCACTGTGCAGTAGCGATAGAAGGGTTGAAAATTTAGTACATTGAATACATTGACGTACACTCATCGGTCTCATCGCTCGGCGGCTATTTGTTTCAGCATTGAGACGAGTTTGGGCGCGAGCTCGGCGACGCCTCGTTTATCGGCATCCTTTGCCTCTACATCCGCGCCGTGACGGGCAAGCCTAATGGCTGCCTCCTCTTGACCCGCCTCGCACGCGACTAGAAGAGCCGTTCGACCGCCGTTATCCCGCGCCTCGAGCGCTCGGCGCGCTTCCTTTGACAACTCCGCCGTGGGAGACAAACGCTCCATCAAAAAGTCAAGGACGCCCAAGCGCCCTTGTCCAGAGGCGCGGTGCAGAAGCGTCGCCCCGACGTTATCCGTCGCCGTCATGTCTGCTCCAGCGTTCGCCAACACCTCGAGCACGTCCAAGTGCCCCTTGGACGCGGCGTAATGTCCCGGAGTCTGTCCTCCCGGCGTCCGCGCGTCCACCTTGGCTCCGCACCTCGCCAGCGCCGCCGCCGTCTCGGCATCCCCCACAGACGCCGACGTGTGCAGAGGCGTCCAATCCCCCTCATCCGTCTGTCTCACCAGCGCCTTGACGTCCCACAGCGCTCGCCCTTGTTCCCCTTCGCCGCACCGCTCCAAGATGGCGCGCGCCGTCGCCGCTCCTCGTCTCCCTCTCGCGCACGCTCTATGCAACGCCGACCGTCCATCGTCATCTCGCGCCCCCATCGCCCGCGTAAACGTCTCATCATCGCACTCTCTCGCGAACCATCCCGCGTGATCCGATCCCGGGGTCTCATCCGACGCTCGTTCCAGCGCATCCATGCGCCACCTGGCGAGCGATTTCGATTTCGACTCGCACACAAAAACGCGCACCCGCTTCACGACTCGTTCGCCTTCCCCCTCGACGACGACGAAGACGACGACGACGCGCACGAAACGTAGTCACTCACCTATCCCGGTCGCTATCCGAGCGCGCGATCGCGGCTGACGACGTCGCGTCTGGTTCTATCGTTCCCACCGACCCGTCGCTCACCACCACACAAAACTTTCGCCAAGTAAGGAGTACAGTACCGCACATTCAATCTCATACATACGAGTAGTGTACCATCATAGTATGAGTAAACAGTGAGTTAATAAATCTAAATCCAACGTGCGACAGCTGGCTCTCGCGCGACTCGGACCGTCGTCAGAGCGCGACCCTTCCCGCGCGTGCGTCCCGGACGTCGACGACGACGACGACGACGCGGTGAAAGAAGACGACTAAGGTGGATAACGCCTCACCCCGCGATCGAAGCCGACCGCGATCGAAGCCGTCGTTCCTGCGCGCGTGCACTCACTCATTCGCTCTTCGTCGTGATTCGAGTCGTTGGGTCACCTGACCGCCCGCCGACACGAGGGACAAGATGACGCTGTCAACCTCGACGGCGGTCTCGACGGTGCACCGCTTGGTCGCGCGCGCGCGCGGCGGAGTGAGAGGCGATGGAGACCGCGGAAAAGTGCGGTCGAGAGGTTCGGGGGCGACGACGCGGCGAGGAATCGTTAGAGGAGGCGACGGGTTGGAGACGAGGACGAGAGCGGCTCGGAGCGAGAGCGGCGAACGGACGACGTCGTTCGACGAGACGAACGGACGAAAGGCGGCGATGGAGAATGAAGAGAAGAGGAAGAGGGAGGCGATGGATATAAAAACGGCGGCGATGACGATTCGAGCGAGCGAGAAGATCGCTTTGGGGGTGAAGACGACGACAAACGCTCGAGGCGTGCGAACGGTGAGCCTCGAGTTGGTGGGCGCCAAACCGAGAGACGTTATTTTTCACTGGGGAGTGAAGAGAGGGAGAGATGAGTGGGAGACGCTGCCGACCGAGCTGCATCCACCGGGAACGACGGCGTATGGAGATGGAAAAGCGATGCGAAGCGCTTTTCCGGTTTGGGGTGCGTTGAATCTCGTCCTCGATCCCGGCGTGACGGCGGTGTCCTTTGCGCTCTTTTTGCCCAAGACGAATGAGTGGATCAACGCGTCGAGAGGTGACTTTGAGATTTCTTTCGGAGCGAGTGAAGTCGTTACGGCGCCAGTGAAGACGGAGCCGACGATGAGCAAGCCAGTGGTAACGAAGGAGCCGACGATGACTCCTACAAAGCACATTTCCTCTGCGCCTGAAGATCCGGTAGAGTTGCTCATCGCCGATATGGCACACACCGAATGGGAACGAATGAGTCGCCCTTCTCTCGACGTCGACGCGAGAGATGAGATGATGAAGCGGGCGGCAGATGCGATTACGTCGAAGTTGTCGTCGGGATTGAGTTTGGGGCAAATTCGCGCCGAATTTGACGGGAAAAAGATGGACGCCGCCCCGCCGCGAGCGGAACCTGTTGAGGTTCAGGAAGTCTTTGGCGACATCGTCAACAAACGCGCTTCCAGTGACTCTTTGGTCAAATGGACCAAAGAGTACGATGGCGGGAAGATTTTCGTCGAAGCTCGTGAAACCAGAGATAGAAAACTTGAACTCCACGTCATCGCTCAATCCAAGGAGGATTTAATTATTCACTGGGGCTCCACGACCGTCAAAGACGGCACGTGGAAATCCCCGCCAGATGGTTTTGTCACTAAACCTGCTCGTTCTTGGGCGTCGTCTGGGAAGAGCTGGGAGACGGAGTTTGAACGCGTGAGTCGGGATGTCCACGCCGTTACTTTGGAAGCACCGGTGAAGGCGGACGCGCAGGAAGGAATCACTTTCGTGTTGAGAACGGCTTCCAACAACTGGATCAAAAATGGTTCCCAAGATTTCTTTGCCTCTCTCGATGCGTGGAACTTGGATCGCCCAAAGCGCAAGGAAGAACCCAAGAAGGAAAGACGCGAACGACACGAAAGCGTCAAGCAAGTCCAGTCTAGCTCTGTCGAAAAGCAACCAAAACAAGAGAAACCAAAGGTCAGTGTGAAGCCAATCACGCGGCAACAATGGAATACCGATGATATTGCGATTGAGCAAGGCGTTTTCCAGAACCTTGGTGGTTTCGTTGATGATGGTGCTGTCAGTAAGATTTGCGACGCTGAGTCGGGAGCAACTCGCTCTCTTATGCACAGATATAACGCTGGAGCAGACATGCTCGGTGAGATGCACGGAAAGGGAGAACCTGGTCTCGTGGCTTTGTTTTCTTGGTTCCGTTTCATGGCGTTGAGACAGCTCGTCTGGAACAACGATTACAACATCAAACCAAGGGAAATCAGTGCCGCGCAAGCACGAATGACTGAAGGTCTCAGCAGCATTTATCGTCAAAATCCAGAGTATCGGGATATTGTGAGACTCATCATGGCAACCATCGGACGCGGTGGAGATGGTGATGTTGGACAACGTATTAGAGACGAAATTCTCGCCGTCCAGCAGAAAAACAACTGCAAAGGTGGTATGATGGAAGAATGGCACCAAAAGCTTCACAACAACACTTCTCCCGATGACGTTCCCATTTGCGAGGCTCTCCTCAAGTTTATCGCATCTGACTGCGACATTAAAGTTTATTGGGATCATCTACATGCAAATGGTATCGATGCCGAGCGTATGAAATCTTATGATCGTCAGATCTGCAGCGAACCAAGCTTCTCGCGTGATCAGTACGAAGGTCTCACACATGACTTGACTGAATATCTGCGCACACTCAAGGCGGTGCACTCTGGCGCTGATTTGGATTCGGCTGCGGAAGCTTGCCTTGGATACCATCAAGACGCGTGTAAGGGTAAGGAAATCAACATTCCTCCCATCCACGAAGTCGCCAGTGACCGGTTGGAGGAGCTATTGAATGCAGCGAGAGAGCTGCGTTCAGAGGATCCAATGCTTGCGCTTGAGTCTATGATTGAGGCTCGACGCTACCTTTGGACTTGGACTCGACCTAACGGGAAATCAAATGAGCGCATCAAAGACGTTATTTATCTCGACCTTGCCCTTGAGGGTGCTGCGCGGTCGGTCGTAGAGTCTTCTTTGGAGTCTATGCACACTCGCTCACCATACGACGTCCTGAGAATAATGAGTTTGGTTCTCGAAAATCTCTGCTTGTCGGCGAGCGGCAACCAAGAGTTGAGAATTTGTCTCAAAGAATGGCAAAGCGTCCTAGAAGCAGCGAGACGCCAGGGCGATTGGGCACTGCAAGCGAAGGCGGTGTGTGATCGTCTCCAAAACTCTCTCGGTGAAATCTCCCAGCGCTATATTGATGCTTTACAGCCTACTGCCCAAAGTATGGGCTCGAAACTTGGTGTTGATGGACACGTACTTGACGTCTTCTCCGAAGAAATCATCAGAGGCACAGCTGCAGCGCCGCTGTCTCAGATGATACGCGTCCTCGATCCGGTCATCCGTAACGTTGCAAACATGGGGAGCTGGCAAATTGTGAGTAATGCGGCGTGTTCTGGCGTCGTAGTTTCCGTCAACTCGTTGGCTGAGGTGCAAAATGTCAAGTATTCTCAGCCCACTGTAATTGTTGCAGACCGAGTTGGCGGTGAAGAGGACGTTCCAGTCGGCGTCGTCGCCGTTATCACTCCTGACATGCCAGACGTGCTTTCGCATTGCGCTGTGCGTGCTCGCAACGAAAAGGTATTGTTTGCCACTATTTTCGATATTAACGTGCTGGAGCAGATGAAGGGCATGGCTGGAAAATCAGTCAAGCTTGACCCGTCTTCTCAAGGCGATGATCTTCGGATTCAAGTCGTCGATGGCGTCATATCCAACAGCGCTACACCTTCTAAGGACGTGCAGTCTGCCAATATTGCCATCGTGAAGAAACCGTTCCAGGGTAAATTCGTCGTTACTTCTTCTGAGTTCACTCCCGATCTCGTTGGCGGTAAATCGAGAAACTTGCAACTTCTTCGTGGTCGTGTCTCTAACCTCATCAAGTTACCGCCGTCCGTTGCTTTACCTTTCGGCACGTTTGACGCTGTGCTTGACGAACCTGAAAACGCGGAAACGAAGAAGCAACTGCAACAGCTCATCGGTGCATTGGAAGCTTATGATTCCACGGATGGTGATGGTTTCAAGTCTCTCATTAAGGATGTGAAGACTTGCATCAAGACTTTGAAACCTACAGCAAACCTCTCGGCAACCTTGGAGCAGGCGTTCGACACTGAATCCTTGGCGTGGCCCGGAGATCTCATTACGTCTGCGAATGGTCAAAAAGCTTGGCAAACGATTCTCGGAGTGTGGGCGAGCAAATATAACGAACGAGCCGTTTTGAGCTGCAAAAAGGCATCTTTGAACCATGGCGACTTATCTATGGCTGTTCTTTGCCAGCCTGTCGTGCGTGCAAAATATGCTTTTGTGCTTCACACTGTGAATCCTCAGAATAATAATGAGGATGAAATCTACGGTGAGCTCGTGTGCGGTCTCGGTGAAGCGCTCGTCGGTAATTTTTCTGGACGGGCTCTGTCGTTCAAGACTTCCAAAAAGGATCTGGGAAAACCTACTGTCGTTGGATACCCCTCCAAGTCGAAAGGCTTATTCATGGAAACCGACACTCTCATCTTCCGCTCAGACAGCAATGGTGAAGATCTTGAAGGATTCGCCGGAGCTGGTTTGTACGACAGCATTACGATGGAAGAAGCCACGTTGAAAAACGTTGATTATTCCACCGATAACATCATCACGGACGAATCGAAGAGGGAGAGATTGTTGTCCACCATTTCCAAGGTGGCGCTCGAGATTGAAACACTTCTCGGTTCGGCACAGGATATTGAAGGGGCGATCGCGGAAGACGGTACGCTCTGGGTCGTTCAAACTCGACCGCAAGTCTAATGGGCTTGATAATTTTGCTTGTTGTTAGCTAAGAAACGCGCGCTTTGTAATATAAAGCCATAAAATTGATGTATCGGTTATTGAAACACAAGAAGGTTGTACACAGTCGTAACTATTCGTAAATCTTAAGCAAGCGAGCCAACTTTGGCATCAGGAGACAGGTACTTTTTCAGCACGTTTGGCGGGTGGAGCATGTCGAATTCTTCCGTCGCATCTTTTCCAGCGAAGAGCATGATGGCTTTCTTACCACCCGGATGGTCAGGTAAGAAGGTCGTCAAATCGTAAACATCTCCATGAAGGATGACCCAAAGGTCACCTTCTGAGTTGTGTTTGTTCACTTCATCTATGGTAATAGTACGCGCACCTCCACCGCTAGGTGCCACAGCTTTAGCCGGTACCATCGTCATGGCTGGGTTGATCTTATCATTCAAGTTGGCCACGCGGTTCATGGCGACGCTCTGACCAGTTCTGAGTGCCTTGATAGCTGTCGCCATCAAATGACGAGATATGGATGCGCCGGCAACCCGTCCAAAGACGACACAGTCGAGAAGAGAGTTTCCGCCGAGACGATTACGACCGTGGATTCCACCAGCAACCTCACCAGCGGCAAACAAGCCTGGAATAGGACCAGAGGCTCCGATGACTTGAGAATCTGAGTTGATTTCCAAACCACCCATCGTGTAGTGCACGACAGTGCACACGATTGCTGAATGGAAAAAGTCGTTCATCTCGAATGGAGCGTTCGTGAAGAACTTTTTACCAAAGGGACACTTCTTCGTCCTCGCGGCCTCGTTGTACTTGTTGAACGTGTCGGCGAGCTTCGAAGCAGAGATTCCCATTTCTTTGGCAACCTCGGCGCCGCTGTTGTGTTTCTTCATGATACCACGACCGACGTAGTGCTTGCAGTGCCATTCGATCTCCGTAGAAGCCTTGCCGTTGAGAATCAGACGGAAGGGGCCTTGGTTCTTGTTCATCTCTCCGCTCACGTAATCGCGTCGACCGAGCTCGTCGGCAAAGCGGTTTCCGTTAGCGTCCAGGAGAATACCACCAACACCTCTGAGCGCTTCAGCGGCGAGGAACTTCACCTTTGAGTCTGGTTCCGAGGGGTTCACGAGGCCAGTGGGGTGCACTTGCACAGAAGTCATATCGATCGTTTTCCCACCGATAGCCATCGCCATCTTGATACCGTCCCCGGTGCAATGATCACCGTTAGTGGTGGGCAACGCTTGCAAGTCTGGGCGGTACTGCTTCAACAGAGAATCTGGTTTGTAATCGGCGCCAAAGCCACCCGTGGCGATGACAACGGGTCCAAATTCTTGGTGCATCGTCCCGTTCTTCTCGTACTCCACCCCGATCACGGCTCCAGACCCATCGGTCAACAAGCGCTTTGCCTCTGCCTTTGTCACAATTCGCGCCACCTCACCGTTTGTTTCCTCCATGATTTTCTCCAGCGCCTCCATGAGCGCGTAAGTAATCGTGAAACCAGGAAATCGTTCTTTCCCGCGATGCGTGCGCGGAAACGAGTGTCCACCCAGCTGTGCGACGAGGGAGAGGTCCAGCTTGAACTTTTCAGTCAACCAATCCACCGAAGAACCGCTTCCTTGCGCCAAAACCTTGGCCAACGGAATCGTGTGTTCCGGCGGCGTCGTGAAACCAACCCCAGCGGCGCCCTTGATGATGTCGTCTTCAAATTTATCCGCACTATCGGGAATGTTCAATCTCGCCTGCGTTCGAGTCAGCGCCCCGTTGATACCAGAAGTCGCCTTGGTACTATTCCCGCCAAGAAACGAGCATTTGTCCAGCAACACCACGCGGGCGCCGTGTTCGATGACGGTGTGCGCGGCGGACAAACCCGCCAGACCGCCACCGAGGACGATGACCTGTTCCGCCATTATTCTCTCGTCGAGTACGCGTTGTTTTACGATTCGCAGCCGGCGCGACGACGAGTGTCGTCGTTCCAATCGATCGTTCCAATCAGTGCGCCGTAATCCGACGCGACGCGGTTGGCAACTTTTTTCAACTGTTTTCATCATCGAGGGGGTATTTCAAGGTTTGTGAACCGTCACAAACGAATTGTAAAACGCGTGCCTTCCTAGAGGAAGATTTTTTTGAAAAGCGCACGCTGGGCGCCGACGACACGACTTGGAGAGGTTTGGGGTCAACGCACGTGTCTATGGATAATAATTAAAGAGTTCAAAGAAGAAAAACGAAAGAGAAATAAACGATGGATGACTAATGTTCGGACAATTCAATGGTCAAGGAGTCGAGCAAGCGGTCACATTTGTCCTTTGAGGTGGTTGGAGCACACATGAGGTAGACAACGTTGCCGAGAGGTCTGGCTTGAATGCCGTGAGGACGAAGACGCATGACAACCTCTCTCGCGGCGTTGGAACTGTAGCCCCCTTCGCCTTCAACTTCGAGTTCTACGGCGAGAACGCATCCCTGACCAATAACGCGGCGCACGTTGCCCATCATCGATATCTCTCGTAGCTTGGATTCGTCCCAAAGTTCACGAAGCTCGAGAGTCGGGCCAACCGATGAAGAGCTCTTCTTCTGTTTCTTTTCCACCAAGTTTGGATTCTTCGCGGGACTTTTGTACATTTCGAGCGCTTTGGCCGCCACCGCGCATCCCATGGGATAAGCGGTGTAAGAGTGACCGTGTAGCAAGCCCTGAGCTTTACCAGGACCATGGAAAGCGGCAAAGACATCCGACGTCGCTAGTGTTGCTGACATTGGCATCAGGCCCCCCGTGAGCAGTTTCGCGTAACATGAAATATCTGGCTTTTCGCCGATGATTTCCCACGCGCCCTCCGTCCCCAATCTCCAAATGCCGGCGAAAACCTCATCGAGAACGATGGGAATGCCATTCTCTCGGCAAGCTTTCATGAGAATATTTTGGAAGAGCGGATCGATCAGAACCATGCCGCCAGCGCCGTGAAGAACCGGTTCCATGATGAGAGCTCCTACTCTGGGCATGTTTCCTGCCTTTGCATCGGCTTTTGCGCGCTCCAAGACTTGATCGATCGCCCTTCTGTACTCTTTCGCGAGCTCGCTGTCTTGGCGTTGCGCCATGTCAAAGGCTGCCTCCCTGCTGTCCCAGCTCGTGTGCGCCTCCAAATCACTGACTCCCTCGAACAGGCGCGTGCCGTCGTTTAAGAGTCCTTCGAATGGGAGCGCCACCGTCCACTTGCCGTGTCTAATCGCCAAGGATGGCGGTTGCAAAAACAAGCCTCGCGGCTGATACCACGGAGTTTGCATCGGACCAGTGAAGACACTCGGCGACTGCATGTCCATCGCACCTAGAGTGTCTCCGTGGTATGATCCATCTAACGCCATTATTCGGAGTGGAGGAAGATCATCTGCGCCCTTGTTCACCAAATCTTTCGCTCGTTGATTGCCATCCTTTGATACCAGTCCAGCATCAACATAATACTTTCTAAAAGCCATTTTCAGCCCAACTTCGGTTGCAGTCGATCCGTTGTCCGAGTAAAATACACGGGACGCCCATCCTCGCCCAGGTCCTTCTAATAACCCAGTTGTAGCTTCCGCCGCGGGTTCGTGCACATTTTCTGGGAACATTACGTGACCGTAGCGACCCGCTGCATATGTAGCCGTCTGCACCAACTCTTGCTGCAACTCCGGACTCAAACCTTGCGTCCACCAACTGGCCGCGCCATCGAAACGCAAAGAGATTGAACCGTCTCCACCTTTTGGGTCCTGTCCATAGATGGCGAAATCTTCGCCGTATCTACCGTCAATCACTGTGACCGCTTCGCGATCCACCATGGCGTGCTGAGTAAACGGCCACCAAATCTTCTCCATCGCTTCATTCGGAAGGTTTTTCAGCGTTTGGATGCGCTTTTCGTGCCAGGCCATGATTTTGTCGAGAATATCGTCAAACACTGGTTTTGCTCGCTCCAACCAAGGGTCTGCTTGACCTTCTGGTGGTAGAGCTGGCAACACAGCGACGGGCGTTCCGCTTTCGACAATTTTCGCCACAGCTTCGTGGTTCGCCAAGCCATCGTCCGCCATGGCCACGGCAACGACGTCGTAGCCTCGAGCTCTGAGCGCTTCATAAGCTGCGGCAGTGGTAGAAATTCCTCCGAGTTTACCGTCGCCGACGAGTATGGCGGGAAGTCGAAGTGCGCGCAAAACGTCGCATTGCAGCGTTCCAGAAGGCGCCGGACTCGCGACCCCGCCCGCCGTCTCGACAAGGGCTAGAGCCCGTTTTTTTGCCCCTTCCATGTTCTGCGAAAATTCTCCTAAAGCCGCCCTCGTAGTCCTAACAATCTCTTCGTCCATCACCAGCCTCCCTTCCTTGCCCGCACTCACGTGTGGTCCGGCGGCGAGTTTCCACGCGTACGTCGTGTGGGCCCAAGTCCCCTCCGTTCCATCGTACTCGGGCGTCGTCGCGCTCGCATTCGCCGCCACAGCCGCGTGTTCACCCATACTCTCTATTCCTTTACCCACTCGCGCCACGAATCCCGCGTCAGAGTCCTCCGGGAACCCCGTCTGCACCGGTTTCAGGAAAAGCGTTCCGAGCCCCCGCGCGCGCGCCGCCGCCGCCAGCCCTCCCGACGTCAGCGTCTTCCCCACCCCGGTGTTCGCCCCCCACACCGCGAACGCTCCGACGCGCATATCCACGCCGTCTTCGCCTTCTTTTCCTCCCGAGGTGGACGAAGACGACCTCGTCGACGTCAACGCTCGACGCGAGACTCTCCCAGAGGCTGTCGAGGACCGCCACGACGACACCGACACCGACGTCGTCGTCGTCGTTCGCACGGTCAGCGTCGACGTTCGCGCGACGGCATCGATGGCGACACCTCCACCGCGTCGCATCGACCCCGCGTCCCGATCCAATCCCGTCCTTTTCCTTCCGTTCCTTCCTCCGTCGCGGTCGCGCAGTGTCGGGTCGGGTCGGGTCGTTGCGACGTTTCTTTCCAGTTGAAGAGGTGTGCAGTCGATGGTCACCAATCGGGTCAGTCGACGACGCGTAAAGGACGACGACAGAGGACGATGATGTCGGTGTCGGCGATGGATGAAGACGAAACGGAAAGGTTGGATGAGCGCGACGTCGCGGAGACGTTGTCGAGGGAGACGGACGAGAGGAAACGTTGGGGAATCCTAGAACGAGCGCTCGAGAGCGAGTCTGTTTTACACTTTGGAAGCATCTCGGATGCGCTGGAGAGGGTGGCGGGGGAGAAGGACGTCGGACGAAGGGTGGCTGCGATATTTGCCTTTGGAAACTTGGGGGATTACCGCGCCCAACGCGGGGATTTACCGGCGCTGACGACTAATCAGGAAATCAAGTTGAGGAGGCTGTCGGCGTGCGGGGCGTGTGCGAGCGGAAAGAAGACGGTGTCGTACGACGATTTGATGCGAGCGGTGGAGATTGGGGAAGACAGAGAGCTCGAAAGGTTTATCATCGACGAGTGCGTTGCCAAAGGAATCATTCGAGGTCGTTTCGATCCGAAGAATAGGGTGTTCAAAGTCGACAGAGTGTTGACGCGCGACTGTCCAAAGTCGCGACTCAAGAATTTACAAAATCGACTGGAAAAGTGGTATGAAATCTCGGGAGATTTGCTGGAGAGCATCTCGGAGAAGAATCGCGCCGTCAAGCGCGAAAAAGCCAAGTCGGTGGCGCACAGAGAAGAGATTGATCAAACGGTGGAGGCGTTGAAGGCGCAGTTCAAGGTAGAAGTTGTCGATCCGACGACACACTCCACCGACATGGATGAGGATGGTCCGAGCGGCGTGGGCGCAAAACGTCGGCGATAATGCGAGAAGAAATTAGATAGAGCGGCTTGTAACGTAGATTTGTGCATAGTTTGTCATCAGATTCATTTCAAACTAATACCTAGTAGGGCGCATACACTGAGCGTACATACTTTTGATAACTCGAATGCAGGCTATTTACATCATGCCAGTACCGACAGAGCCAACGGACCAGACGCGAATGACGTTGTCAGTGTAGCCAGTGTAGAGGGTGGAACCGTCCGCAGACCATTGGAGGGACGTGCAGTACGGTTGTTGGGATCGCTTGCCGACCGGCGGGAACTCAGGGCGGAGTTCATCGACGATGGACTTGGATTCGAGATCCCAAATCTTGACGCAAGATTCGGTCGCCGCGCACAACCAGTAGCGGTTCGGGGAGAAGCAGAGACCGTAGATGATGTCACCGGCATCGAGGGAGTAGAGGCGCTTGCCTTCACCGAGATCCCAGAGCATGGCAACACCGTCCTTGCCACCAGAGGCGCACAAGGAGCCATCCGGAGAGACGGTGACAGTGTTGATGTAGCCAGTGTGACCAACGAGGTTGGTGCGGATCTTGCAGTTGGTAAGGTTCCAGACCTTGACGAGCTTGTCCCAGCCACCGGAGACGATGATCGGGTTGCTAGTCACCGGGGAGAAGCGAACGCAGGACACCCATTCGGAGTGCGCGTCGCCATCTTGAATCGTGTACTTGCACTCGCCGAGCGTGTTCCACAACTTGATAGTCTTGTCTCTGGAGCCAGAGACGATTTGACGGTTGTCGACGGAGAAGGCAACGGACAACACATCCTTAGTGTGACCGACGAAGCGTCGGGTGGTGGTACCGGTGTTCAAGTCCCAGAGGCGGAGGGTACCGTCCCAGGAGCCAGAGAGGGCAAACTGGCCATCGGAGGAGATCACGACGTCTTGGACGAAGTGAGAGTGACCGTGAAGGCTGCGGCGCGGGTAGCCGTAGTTCTCTTCCTCGCGGGTGAGGTTCCAGAGGATAACAGTCTTATCGCGGGAGGAGGACAACAAAATGTCAGAGTTGTTGTCCAACGGGGTCGCGATGGACGTGACCCAGTTTTCGTGTCTGCGGGCGGGCGTTGTTTCGCGAGAGTCAACGACAGTCAGTCGATCAGATCCCGCGTTCGAAGCGCTCGAGTGCGCCGTCTCCGCGAGGAACAAGGTCGCAGGAGAGAATTTAATCGTTTCCGTTTCACCGTCTGCAACGCCAGATCCCGTCCCGCGCGATCGCGACATCGGTGCGCGATTGATGGGCGAAACGCTCGCGCGCTCAGACCCTATTTTCCTTTCCCTCGCGCTCGCCCGACACCGGTGCCGTCGGATCCATCGCCGCGCGCGCTCTCGACGGGAAACGAAGACGAGGGAACTATTCAAGTAAAAAAGCGAAACAGAAACTCTACTCACCCCTTGAGGACGCCTCGGAGTTGAAGCTGCGCGGCCATGGTTCTAGCTGGAACGAGTCGCAAAGAGGCGGATGTCCCCCGCCCTCGTTCCGTCTTCCCTTTTCCCTCTCTTTTTCCTCCCTCTCGCTCTCCTGCTCCTCTCCCAACAACATTCAGTGGCGATTTCACCACCGTTCACGACTCGACAGTCGATTCGTTGACATCATCCGTTCCGTTCCGTTCCGTATGGGCAAACAAACAAACAAACAAACAATCACCGTACTAGTGGAGACGGACCGACGTGCTTGACGAACGAGAGGGAAAACGCCCGCCCCGACCCGACCGACCCGACCCGGCGCTCGTTTGGTTTTTTGGTTTGAACGAGTGCGAGCGACGGAGTGCGACGACGAGGTGTTGTCGGACGACGACAGAGTCGGTCGTGCGAAGCGGACGGCGCGGAGACGCGAGAAAGACGGCGGACGCGCGCGCGCACACGCACGCACACCGTCGGGCGACGACGACGACGACGACGACGACGTAGAGCGTGAGGAAGGCGCGGAACGATGGCGAACGCTTTGGCGCCGAAACGAAGACGGGTGGCGACGGAAAACGCGATGACCAAGCTCAACTCGAACGCGAACGAGCGCGCGTTGTTTTCGTGCTACTATTGCCAAAAGGATATCTCAAACGTGGTGAGAATACGGTGCGCGACGTGCGTTGGAGTGGATCTTTGCGTGGAATGCTTCAGCGTCGGGGTGGAGCTGCACCCGCACAAGGCGTACCATCCGTATCACGTGATCGATAACATGTCGTTTCCGCTGTTTACTCGGGATTGGGGTGCGGACGAGGAGTTGCTGTTGCTCGAAGCCGTCGAAATGTTCGGGTTGGGCAACTGGACAGAGGTGAGCGAACACGTGGGGACAAAGACAAAGGCGCAGTGCCACGCGCACTACTTTGAAGTCTACGTCAAGTCTCCATGTGCGCCTTTGCCAGACATGTCGAAAATTTTAGGGAAAGGAGTCCCGCGCATGACGCCTGAGGAGCTTAAGGCGGAAGAGGATCGCAAGGCGAACGAAAACAAGGATGCCGACGAGCAGAAAGTGCTCCTCGAGTCCTTGGCCAATCCCACCGAGATGAAAACGGATGGTAACATACAAGAACTCACGGGGTATAACGTCAAGCGCAACGAATTCGATCCAGAATATGACATGGATGCCGAGCTGCCGTTAGCGGAGATGGAGTTCCGGGAGAATGACACGGAAGAGGATGTCCAGATGAAGCTCAGAATGATTGAAATTTACAACAGTCGTCTGCAAGAACGCGCAAGAAGAAAGCAGTTCATCCTCGAGCGCGAGCTCTTGAATGTGAAACGGCAGCAAAGTCAAGAGAAGAAGCGTTCACAATACGAGCGCGATCTTCACGGAACGATGAGAGTGTTCGCTCGTTTCCTCACCAGCGAAGAGTATGACATTCTACTTGAAGGATTGGCTGCAGAGCATCGAATTCGCTCTCGTATCAGCGAGCTCAAAGAATATAGACGAAACGGTATTCACACCATCGCTGAGGGTGAAGATTACGATTTGGAGAAGCGCCGTCGTGAGACTGAGTTTGCCCGACTTAAGGCCATTGAAACGCCCACGAGCAAGAATATTGCCCGGGCGAACAAGTTCATCGTCCGCGACGCCACGCAGCTCAACGAGCAGGTGAACCAAATGAACAACGAAGAGAAACTTACGGCAGTGCCGACGAGTCGCACTCCTAGCTCCGGACTCAAACGTCGAATGCATCTCTCTCTCGACCTCGCCGGACTTCCTGGCGTTGACTTGCTGAACGACGCTGAGAAAGAGCTGTGCACGGGTTGTAGACTCTTGCCCGTTCAGTACCTCTCGATGAAGGTGCAACTCATGCGCGAAAGCCTCAAAAAGGGCGCACCCTTGAATAGAAACGACGTTCGAAACATGTTCAAAATTGATCCTCTCAAGGCAATTCGAGTCTATGAGCTGCTTCTCATGCACGGCTGGGTTCTCGAGGATGGAGTCCTCCCTGAAGAGGAAGAGGAGCCGCCCGCCAAGGTTGAGGAGTCCTCCGAGGACGAAGAAGAAGCGGACGAAGAGGAAGAGGAGGACGAAGAGGATGAGGAGGAAGACGACGAACAAGAACAAGAAGAAGAAGAAGAAGAAGAAGAGTATGTCACGGACGACGAAGAGGAGGAAGAGGAGGACGAAGAGGACGAAGAGGATGATAGCGAGGAGGACTAGAATAATAGAAACATGTAATTTAATTATTACAAACGCGGTAGGATTAATTGAAACCAAGCGCGCGAGTATCACGCTCACGTGAATTTGACGCGGTTTTGCGGGTCCACGCTTTCCCTGATACCTTTGTAGATGAGACCAAGCGATCGTCCTGTTTGAAACGTGAGTGAAACGTGGAAAATAATTTAATTCAACGCGCTTACCAATTAATGTTACCAGTAACCAGGATGCCACCCGACTGAAGTTGTTCAACGCACTGCGGAACAATGGTAAGCCGACGTCGGTAAGCTCAACAAACATGGACACAGCCAAGCGAAATCCTTTCACTTTTTGAAGCTCTGGCTGACGACAAACGTGAATTTTTCTCGTAACCAACTGTGTAGAAATAATTAATTAATTGTTCATTTTGTGAAAAATGTCGCGCACGCGAGTCGAATCGATAAGATAACTTACCTCGCCGCTTTCATTGATTCCACGAAGTTTGTGCCAATCCTCGTACATGGCAATCACGTCGTAATAGTTTTGTTCAAGCCAAGAGCGCAACGCGACTGCGTTGCGGAATTTTTCGAGCGAACGTGTACTCCGTAAACGCGCACTGAGCGCTTCACGGAACGGCGGAATACGCACAATAGCCCCAGTGTCTTCCTCCAAGATGATGCCTCCATTGACAGGACCTTGGGCCGAGCTCTCGCGCGCGCTCGTGACGTAAGCTGTTGCGACTGAGTCCGCAATATTTAATACCAAATCTTGCAAAACCGAAACGCAAACCGAAGCCATGGGAGAACTGAAAAATTCGAGCACGGGTTCGCCTTGTCTTTCGACTGACTCAACCGTCTTTTCAATTATTTCAACGTCGTCCGCATTCGAACCAGCATTCGGCGAATTCTGTACGAATGAAATAATTCAGAAGAATTAAATAAATAATAAAACAGCCATCGCCGTAGTGTTACTTACCTTCGCCAAATACATCAGCACGCTGGCATACAGCGCCGTCTTGCTTCCTTCTAAGATTTCCCCTACGAAATTTCGTCAGCTGTCTGTCAGATATCGCGCCTCGCGTTTCACTCACCATTCTTCCAGATGCTTTCATCCGCGACTTCTCCAGACACTTGCACGACCCTCGCACAGCGCACTTGAGAGCCCACGTTCAGTGACATGGAATTCATCCAATCATTGGCTGAAATCCTAGCCACGTTTTGAATTAAGTCCCGCAAACTACCATCATTCTCTTCTATGTTCTCTAACGTTTCCCGAAGCGCCACGAGCACCGCACCGACAAGTTGAGCCCTCGAGTCATCGTTCAACGCTTGCAGCTCGAGCTCTGGCGACGCCTCTGCGACACCGCTCGAGTCCCACCACCCGGTTGGGGTGATATCACCAGAAATGCCCGTCAAGCCCTGACCCGCGGCGTGGAAAATGTCGTCTCTACCGGCATCAGCCTTGAGCAAACTTTCAACGCGTGCTCGGTTGAGCGCGGCGGCTTTGTCTTCCCTGGTGACTTGAACTAACTTTTCAGCGGTTTCAACCCCATCGGCCGAGTCTTCATCTGCACCAAGAATGATTGGAAGGGCCTTGGACGCCTGCGTCAAACGTATGATTGTCAGAATCCGAGCTTCTCGTCGCGTGGCGCGTGAAAAGTTGGCGACACTTCTGAAACTTTTGAGTTTTGCAAAAACGGCTCTTTGTCGAGAGTTTACGAGGCAGACGACGCGCTCGAGACGGTCGCTCTCGATCCATATCGATGCTTACCCTTTTCATAAAGACATCCAGACCGCTTTTGGCGGCACCAAGCAAGTCTTCGGGCGTGTCCACTCTCCTCAGTGCACCCAACCTCCTCACTCCGCTGCTTCGAGTCGGAGCAAAGCGGCGTTTGGGCGCCACCCTAGGCGACGTCAGCCCGCGAGTTATCGGCGAACAAGACTGCATAGCGCTGCGGAAAACGTTCGTCTTTGATTTCAGTCGCGTTCTGGCGCCGCGCCGCGACCGTAGCTCGCCCCGCAACCGCTCAAAGATGTCCTCGAACGGGCGCTGAACGGTTTTCCTTTTTGAAACTGCCGGCTGTGTTTTTCATCTTTTCCCTATGTGTAAACAGTATTCATTCCCAAAACCCTCGGCCGGCCACCCAGGGCGAAAATCGCCCAGCCATCGCGTTCGCGTCGCCGCGTCGTGACCCAGTCGACCAGGTGGGTACGTTTCGAAACGTCTCGCTCGTGACTGCCGTCGTGAGAGGGTGACGCCGCGTAGAGAGTGGTAGGAAGCGATGCATGTCACCAATGTAGGGGGATCCCTCACCACTGCGGTGTGTCTGTCCCTCATCGCGTGGTCCGTACGCGTGCTGCGGAGCGCTAAACATCGGGATCGAGCGAGGCAACGAACCACTGCGAGTTCTCAGCCAACGGTGAAAATAAATAGACAGACGTACGGAGTGCTCTCTCCGCGCGCGTTTTGGATGCTGGTGCGAACGAAACCTGTGCCGTTTTTAATTTTGGACGTCCGACCGTCCAGCGACGACGACACTGGAGCGGTGTCAGAGTTGAGCGAAAAGCTCAACGTGACGCACATCTTGCCAGACGAGCTGGCCAACCTATTGCGCAATCGCAACACTCTCTGGAAGAAATCCTTCCCAGACGTGCCTGTACCGACGTTAAAAACGACGCTCATCTTTGTGAGCACTCACGGACACAGTTCGTCTCACGCAGCCGCGTTGGCGAGTAGTTTGGGCTTCACGCGTTGCTCCATCATGGACGGCGGACTCGCCGCGGCTGTCCCCCTGGCACACTTTGACGCGGATAAAGGCTTTTCCCCGAAAAAGGATGAATCTTTGAGCTTTGACGCGGTGTTACTGTTACTCGAGACGGTTCGCGACGATGGGAACGCGCTTGGATTGGTGATATTAGATATCAGACGCTTTGATGAGCGGACACTGTATGGCGCTCTAGAGGGCTCGGCGCACGTGAGCGTAGATCAGTTGCCCAAAGCTTTAGGGATGAGTGATGAAGATTGGTTACGACTGTTCAGATTTCACAAACCTACATCCGACAACTTGATTCTTGTTCACAGTCGGAGTCAGTCGGCGGCTCTCTGGGCCAAGCAGCTCTTGTCTGATTCAGGCTTGCACAACTGCCACTCGTACGTCGATGGCGCCTATGCCGGTCCTGATGGTACCATGCGGACGTACGAGGCGTATGACGAAGGTGCGCCGCCACCAGAACCAGTCGCCATCGGCCGGACGGTTTCGTACAATCGTACAAAGGCTGAACGTGAGTTGCTCGACTTGCAAATTCACATAGGAGTTTAGATGACATTAGAATTACTGTAGAAGGCGCGTAAAACGTTTCATAAATCGTTTGATGTATATCACATAATCGTTTTTGTATATCATACCTACCTCTAAGCTGGTAGGCTTTCTAAGCGAGCTTCGGAGCCAATTGCGGGTTCACAAACTTGGGTTGCAACACGTCGTCAATTTGCTCCGCGGTACCCATTTCCTTCACGAACTTCCAGAACTGGTAAAAAATACCCGGAAGCGTGCGGTAAGACGCGTACGGAATACCCAACTTGCCCGCCTCTTCGGCAACAATCTTCGCGATGGCCGGGTAGTGCACGAAGCAAATGGCTGGGAAGAGGTGGTGTTCGATTTGTAAGTTGAGGCCGCCGGTGAAAAAGTTACCGATCTTTCCACCCCAGTCGGCGCTAGTCACCAACTGTTGGACGCCCCAGTCACGCTCCCACGCTTCTCCACCAGTATCCTCGGGGAGCTTGGCCTCCGGAACGTTGTGGCTCACCGCGAAAGTGCACGCAAGGACGACGCCTTGGCACGCCATGAAACCAACTATGCCGGCAACCACGGCGGATGCGGCGTGGTTCATGAGCGGCGCGGCCAACAAACCAAAGTGAATCGCCTTACCAATGACGACGGTAGCCAGCTCCCAGGTGCTCGCCCCGTGAAGCTTAGCCCCTTCGGTATCTCGCGTGAACAAACCAACAATGTCCCCGACTTGAAACGCGACTTGAAGCATCGGGAAAGCGAGGAACATGTACCAGTGCTGGAAGCGGTGGTACCACGCCTTCGGTCTGCGGGCGTCGAAACGCAACAGCGGCATGGCCGTGTACACGTCTTGGTCCATGGCGTTATCGTTACAGTGGATGTGATGGCTCACTTGGTGGTGATATCTCCACATCAAGGACGAACCGCCGATGAGATCGTTCGTCAAGCCGAGCACGCCGTTCACCGCCGGGGACGGAGACATGGCACCGTGGTTGGCGCAGTGTTGAATCGTGAGACCGATCCAAGCACCAGCCAAGCCCAAGAGGCAGCCAGAAAGGAAACCCGGGATGGTGGCGTACACGGCGTACGAAAAGGCGGCAAAGGCCAAAATCGTGACGGTGGCGTGGTCGCCACCCATTCTGTGCTTGTTCTTCCCTTCCTCCGGGAAGAGCTCCTCGCGGACTCGGTTACGAATGTTGTTGTACAGCGGCGAGTCGTTCGGTCTCGGAGACTTGGGCACGGCCTCGAGCGGGAACCCTTCGAGCTGGGGAAGCATTCTGAAGCGAGCCGTTGCCACCTCTGGCCTCAAGTGATAAGACTCCATCAGCGCCGTGCAATCGCGTCCGACGGCGAGGTTAAGCAGCCAGTTACCACCCGGGTGCTTCTCAAAGAAAGGACCGAGATCGTACGCAACGTCTCTGAACACCGTCCATTTGACCTTTTTCCACTTCGGGTCGTTCCACGGGTCTTCCCCGCCCGGAGCCGCGGCGTCCGGTCTGGGCAACCTCAGCGCCGTGCGCGTCGCCTCTTCTTCCGCCTCGCTCGGCTTCTCCACCACCGCGGCGTCTCCACCCGAAACAGAACCGACGGAGACAACCATCTTCCGTCTCGATCCGGTTTCCATCCGCTCCGTCGTCTCTCGCACGCGCCTCGCTCGCGTCCTCTCACCCGGGCGCACCGCCGCAAGATTATCGCTCGCACGACCCATCCTCACCGTCGTCCGTCGTCCTCGCGCCCCCGTCGCGCTCGGTCTCGCCGTCGCCATCGCCGGCATCGCCGTCGTCGTTCGAACAATCGCGCTCGCGCTCGCACCGACCATCGGTCTCGCTCTGGCGCCCACCGACGAACGAACGGACGGATCGACGTCCTTCGCCTCGGTCGTCGTCGTCACCCGTCGTCGTCGTCGTCATCCGTCATCTCAAACAACGTTTTTTTTTGGATGACGTGAGCGACGGGGGTGTGGGGGCACTTCCTTTGAGTCATGAATCATCAAATCCTCCCCACCCCGATCTGTGTACCGGTATGTACTGCTATAACTGTTTACTCACACAAGATGGTGACGGATAGAAGATAGATCGTACAAACCCGTCCTCGCTCTTCTGGTTCTCGCTCGCTCTTCTGGTTCTCCCTCGCTCTTCTGGTTCTCGCTCTGGCGGCAGAGCGAGACTCGACTCGACTCGTCTCGGCTCGGCTCGGCTCGGCTCGACTCGACTCGTCTCGTCTCGACGCACGTCGCGCGAGTCGGCCGTTCCGTCCGCGTGTCTCTCTCGGGAGAGCGACGACGACGAACCCGGTGAGATAGGGCGATGACGCCGATGGGGTCACGCTCGTGTGCCTCGGCATCGTCCAGTCGAACCGTGACGGCGACGACGGCGACGACGGCGACGATGGGTTTGCAGAGGAAAGCGGGAGGAAAGATGCACGTCGGAGGACGACCCGCGGGTGGACTCGGACGGACGCGCGCGCGGGGGGGACGAGGGAGGAGAGGAGAAAAGGTGCGCAGAGCGAAGAGAAGCGAGACGAAACGACGAGGATCCAGACGATATCCTCGAGGTTTACGACGAAAAGATTGGTGGGAACGAAGACGCGAGCGAATGGAAACAATGTTAAACAAAGAGTGGACTCGAATGGAACGGTACTGACGGAATAGTGTACGATCGATCGCAGGCTGTCACGAGCGCCGTGTTCGACGCGCTGAAGTTTGACCCAGACAGAGTGTCGGTGGCGTTTGAGGCAAAGACGACCGGCATAGAAGCGGAGTCTTTGCTTCAGAGGCGTTACACGCTGACGCATAACGATTTGACTCGTAATTTAACGCTGACTGGTGAGTGCATCTTCGTCCATGCGCGTTTTTCTTTGTTGACTCTATTCAAACGCCGTACAAGATGCGTCGAGAGCCGACGATTGACGTGAACAAGAGACTGACCGATCAATCAACGCTTTTTTACCACGCGCGCAGTGGGAGAGGCATTTAACGATGCGCAAACGTCCATCTGGTACACCAGATTACTTCGAGATGAGGTGTTAGCGGAATGGAGAGAGGATGGTTTGCACGTGTTTTGCCAAGTGAGCACAGAGGAAGCATGGTGGATCCGTTGGGCGGCGCCCCTTCGGGCGGTTGTGTTCCGGCAAAAGTTACCCTTAGTGTTAGACACGCTGAGATACGCGGAAAGGGAACTTTTAGCGACTTATCCAGAGCTTTACGATAGTCCCGTGTACGTCAACTTTGGTTCCGCAGATGGTCCCGGGGACAAGGAATACTGGGGCGACTTCCGAAAAGCGGGCTTAGAGGAGACGAAAGGAGCTAGAGTCTTGTGCACTGATGGAGCCGGTTTGGATCCGAGAATATCTGATAACGTTAGGAACACGATCACTGGGCGTCGTGGGGTAAACGTCGAGGTGGGTGGAGTCGTTTTACAGAGTCCGCCTCGATGATTAGAGTGAGGTTACGACAAAAGCGCTCGCAAGCTGGCTAGTGAACGCTTCAGTTTCATAGGATTTTTTATGAAGATTTAGGATTATGCATTTAACATTCCACGCGATCGGTTCTCGTCGCCCCGACGTCCGCTTCCTAAAGTCCGAGGTAGCTTCCTCACTCCCTGGTCTCGCCGCAACTGTCTCTCTGCTTGCACTCACGTCACTGCGCGCCTCCCGTGAGCGTCGACGGCGTCTCAGAGATGCGGCGCTTGGCACGGGCTGCCGCGAGAACACCGGTGTTCCAGACCCGGCAGCCTCATCCGGGTCTACCCTTCACCAGGTCGACGCAGTCGGACACATCGACTTCGGTGGACGAGTGTCTGCGGGCGTTCGTGAATCACGAGAAGAGCGGCGTCCCGAGAGGTGCTGGTACAGACACTGAAGATGGATTTGATCTGGGTAGAATGCATCGATTATTAGCAGACATTGGGGACCCGCAGAGAGCGTATAACACCATTCACGTCTCGGGCACCAAGGGGAAAGGGACTACGATTGCGGTCCTCGCGAGTATCCTGAGAGCGAGCGGCACACGGGTTGGGACGTACAAGAGTCCGCACGTGTACACCGTGGCGGAAAGAATCCGCGTTAACGATGAAACTTCGAGCAATAAAGTTTTACATCTACTCAAGGACCTCGAAGCGCGCATCACCCTCGCCCAAGAGCGTGAGAAGGGAAACTTGTCGTACTTTGAGGTGCTGACGGCGCTCGCTTATGCACACTTTGCGCGCGAAAAGATCGATCTAGCTCTTGTGGAGGTTGGTTTGGGCGGTAGCAGGGATGCGACAAATGTGTTGAGTCCAGAAAATCTAGAAGCGGCGGTTGTGACGCACGTAGGAGAGGAGCATCTCGATGCGCTTGGTGGTTCGATTGAAGGCATAGTTGAAGCAAAGGCAGGAATCGCTCACGCAGAAAGACCTGTGTTCGTCGCCCCGAACGTGGACTCTCGCGTGAACAAACTGCTGATTCAGGCTCTGCGTGATCGAAAAGCAAATATAGTCGATCAAGTGCGAGCCGATGTGCGCCTGGTGGGTTACACCGATAAGAACGACAATGGAAACGTGCTCGCACAGCGAGTCGACGTTGACATCGAGATGGATGGCAAAGTGGATGCAACGCTTAATAACGTCAAGGTTCCCCTGTTGGGTCCTCATCAGCGAGAAAACATATCTTTGGCACTGAGAGTCCTCTGGTGGCTGCGCTCACAAGGCAGCATCGAAGTATCTGTAGATGATATCCGCGCTGGCTTGGAATCGACGTACAGTCCCGGAAATTTCGAAAAGTTTACAGCGCCGGTTCTGGGAGTAGAGCTCATCGCTGATGGTGCGCACACCACTGGTTCGGCGCGGGTACTCGTGGAAACTTTGCGCGAGGTCTATCCGGATCACGAATTCTCCTTCATTGTCGCGATGGCGGACGACAAAGATCACGGTGGTTTCCTCCGAGAGCTTTGTGAAGCCGAGCCTGTTTCCATCGTCTGTACGCAGATGGAAGTAGCGGGAGGATCATCGAGGACAACTGAGGCGAAATTCCTCGCGGATGCTTGCGACTCATCATGGCGTGGCCCGACTCCAGAAGTGGTGGCCAACTTTGACGAGGCACTACGAAAAGTTTGCGAGCGCTCGGACGCAAAGACTGTTGTCGTTGTAACCGGATCGTTGTACACATTCAAAGCGTTGAAGAAATCTTTATTAGTCTAGACTTTTAGAAGAGAAGAATAGCTTAGATAGTTACATGTAACTAGAAATAATCTAGAATTCAGCGCTGCCTGGGTAACGCGGGAAAGGAATCGCGTCACGAATGTTCTCAACGCCCGTGACGTACTGGACCAGTCGCTCAAAGCCTAGACCAAAACCAGCGTGGGGTTGGCTACCGTATCGTCTAAGATCCAAGTACCACCAGTACGCTTCCTTTTCTAACCCAACCTCTTCGATTCTACGTTCCAGAACGTCGAGACGCTCTTCTCTTTGGCTACCACCCATCAACTCGCCGACGCGCGGCACAAGGACATCCATGGCGGCGACAGTCTTGTTGTCGTCATTCAAGCGCATGTAGAACGCCTTGATATCCTTCGGGTAGTCCCGAACGATGACAGGACGATCCTTGAAGACTTCTTCAGAGATATAACGTTCGTGTTCGCTCTGAAGGTCGGACCCCCACTCAATCGGGAACTCAAACTTCTTCTTGGCAGACTTGACATAATCAACCGCTTCAGTGTATGTGATGCGAACAAACTCGGAAGACGCAACGTTTCGGAGACGTTCTCGGAGGTTATCCTTGGAAATATTCTTCTCGAAGAAGGCCAAATCTTCATCGCAGTGTTCGAGGACGTGGTTGAGGCAGTACTTCAAGTAAGCTTCAGCGCAGTCCATGTCATCATTCAAGTCGGCAAAGGCGAGTTCCGGCTCAACCATCCAAAACTCAGCCAAGTGGCGGGATGTGTTGCTGTTTTCCGCCCGGAAAGTCGGGCCGAAGGTGTAGATATCGTTCACCGCGCAAGCCATGATTTCACCGTTCAGTTGTCCAGAGACGGTGAGGTAGGCTCGCTTACCGAAAAAGTCTTGCGTGTAGTCGATTGAGCCATCCTTGTTCTTCGGCAACGACGTCATGCTGCCGGCACCGTTCAGAGCCTCCACGTCAGCCTTGAGGGCGAGGAGCTTGGACACCGCTTGTTCAACTTCTTCCTTCGTGGCGTTACCACCCTTGACCGCTTCCTTGAGCGCCTTGACAGCTTCGCCCTGGACCTTGACCTTGGCTTCAGCTTCAGCGATTGTTTCCGGCGTCACGCTCGCCGCCTGGTCCAAGCCATTCAAGAGAGTGGTGACTTGGAACTGCTCGCCAGCACCCTCGCAATCGGACGCGGTGATGATTGGCGTGTTCGCGTACAAGAAACCGTTCTCCTGGAAGAACTTGTGCGTTGCGTACGCCAATTGGTTGCGAACACGGGACACGGCGCCGATGGTGTTTGTGCGCGGTCGCAAGTGCGCAATGCTTCGAAGATATTCGAGCGTGTGACGCTTCTTCTGAAGCGGATACGTCTCCGGATCAGCCGCACCAATGAGTTCGAGGTTCTCCACCGAGAGCTCAGCCGCTTGCTTCCCCCCCGGGCTCGCCACGAGCTTCCCTCGCACCGCCACGGCAGCTCCCGTCGAAACGCTTCCAGAATCCACCGCCGCCCAAGCCGCCACGGAACTCTCGCTCACGACCGCCTGCATCCCCGAGATGGAGCTTCCATCGTTGAGATCTATGAACGCCATCCCTTTTTGCGTCCGCACCGATCGCACCCATCCCCGAAGTTCCAATTCTTCCCCCACGCGAGACGCACCGCCGTCGGTTCCCTTTACTCGCGCGATCCTCTCTGGTCTCTTAAACTCCGTCCCAGATCCCACCGCCACCGCCGCGTGACACCGAACCTGCGCACCACGCACCGCCGTCACAACGCGCATCGTTCGTCCCCTTCTTCCGTTCATCCACGTCGTCGTCTCCTTCGCGCTCGTCGCACCACCGCTCATCGCTCGCACACCGCTCCCGCTGCACTCACTGTTCCCGCAACACGTCGCCCGTCTCGTCGTCGTCTTCGTCTTGCTCGCCGCCAATCGCGCGCACGCCACCTTGGTTCTGGACATCACTCGCGACATCATCATCGCCGTCGCTCGTCTCGTCGTCGTCGACGGGTCAGGTCGCTTCGCTCTGTCGACCGCTCGCGCGCTCGCTCGCTCGCTCGCTCGCGTTCGGACCTGACACAACCAGAGTGACGTCACGGGCGGTGCGGTGTGTGTTACTTTTTCAAACACGAGAACAAAACGTCGATCCGTCCCTCCCTCTTCGGTCGTCGGACCGCTTCGTTGTTGGTGCCGCGCGCCCGCTCGAGTCGCCGTCCGTCCGTCCGTCCGTTCCGATCGATCGATGGCGACGGTGCGGGTGACGGAGAGCGGACGGGTGGAGCTCGAGGACGGGGAGATCACCCTGGGGGAGTGCGGGGACGTCGCGCTCGAGGTGCGGCGGGGAGACGACGCCGGTGGGTCCTCTTCGATTTCGTCAGCCGTGGGACGCGGAACGGCGACGAACAGACGGTTGATCGTCGTGGATGCCTCGACCGGGGCGACGGTTTGGATCGATTACGGCGAGGTGAGGGAGACGGAGCGACGGGGAGGGCGAGGGGTGTTTGGGAACGGGAAGACGGAGACTCGGTGTCGAGGATGGGGGGTGGAGAACGAGGGCGTCGGCGCATTGGACTCCTCAACCAGAAGACACTTGGACGCGAGAGCGCGCGCGAGAGGAAAGGTTGGGGAGGCGTTCGGACGCGCGATCGAGTCTGGGGTGAAGAAATACAGAGAATCGATGAGTAGGGCGGTGAGAGAGCGAATGGGAGGAGGCGCGTACGGGGAGATGCGGATGGTGGGATCGACAGCGGCGACGGCGGGTGTGGCTGGGGCGGTTAACCGACAGCGCGTGATGGCAGAGGCGACGAATAAGACGTTGAATGAGGCGTTTGCCGATCTTGAAGCGCTCATGACGAAAGCGAATGAGCTCGTCAAGCTCGCAGAGCGCCTCGCCGAGTCGTCGGATGGGGAGGGGGGGGACGATGGCTCGGATGCGCGACAGCTTGCGTTGCGTCTCGGGATTAGGAGTCCGGTGACTCGCGCCGCGACGGGTGATGACTACCACGCAGAGCTCGGTAAGCAGCTAGGGGATTGGATTAAACCCGTGTTAGGGAGATCGAAAGGTATCATAGGCCTCACGGATGCGTTCTGCCTGTTTAACCGAGCTCGAGGGATGGAACTGGTTACACCTCGAGACATGTTGCGCGCGTGCGAGTCTTGGGAAGCTGCGCGCATGGGCCTATACTTGCGAACCTTTGAAAGCGGCGTGACAGTGATTCACACGAGAGAATGGACGGACGCGCGCGCGTCCGAACAGTTTCGAGCCGCCTTGCCCGATTTCGCGCGGTCGCTGAGTTCGTACGATGCGGCGCGAATACTCGAAACGACTCCTGAAATCGCGCTCGAATATTTGCGCACGGCAGAGAGCGCAGGAGTTTTGTGTCGAGACGACGGCCCGGGGGAGCTTAGATTTTATGCAAATAAGTTCGCCGATTAGTTGGCCGCATTCAAGTATAGATTTCCATTATAGACCTTGTTATTAGATTTTGAGTGTCAGTTTTCGCTATGTACACGGTGTTGCAACGGTTGTTTGTGAGACGACGTAGCCCTCTAAATGTCGTCAATGTTATCATCGAAATCGAAGAAGTCATCGTTTTCGTCGCGTTCCTCTTCAAAGCCATCGGCAGCATCGTTGACGCGGAAGGTTTCCGGGAGTTCCCCGTACGCCTTCAACGAACGCGCTTCGTCAGCCAAGTACTTCAAGATGACATCCGCCTTCTCGTCTTGGAAGTCACGCAAACCCAACAAGATGATGTCACCAGTGTTCACCCAAACCTTCTTACGCATCTTACCACGGATGTGACACAAGCGCTTTACCCCATCGATGCATTGCGCTTCCAAACGTCCGTTCCCAAGCATGCGCAACACTTGCGCATACTCTTGACCGTCCTCCTTGAAGATGAGTTCTCTCTTCTCATCCCCGCCGTCGCCCTTCCCACGGCGGCGATTCTTACCACCTTTTCCCTTGGAATTGCTCTTCGGCATGTTTCTCTAACCTCTTCCTCGCTCGTTCGTCCCTCGCGCGGCGCTTTTCGTAACCTTTTTAAAAGGTTTCCTTTTCAAAAGACGTGAAAGAAGACCCTAGAAGACAATTCGTCGAGCCTCGAATCAAATCGCACGCTCTTCCCGCGCGTTTATTCGTTCGTTTCGCCTTTGCCTCGGCGTTCGCTTTTTCTTTCCGTCCCTCGGCCTCGGTGTGCCCGCGCGACGCGAAGAGGCGGATGAACGACGACGACGTCGTTCTTCGTCTCACCACACAAAGCAAAACCTCTCCACAAAAAACGTCAATGAAATTTCCATTTTTGCCGTTGCACGCGTTGGCTAGGGTTTATATATAGGGTTTAGCATTCTGGGACCGGTCGATGGACGCCGATGGATGGATTGAACGACCCCCGCGAGGGACGCGCAACGTCTATTACAAAGCTATAGGTACTTGAGCCCGGCAATCCTGGCGCTTCGTTGAATGGCGTGCTGAGAAATGACTGAGATGAGACTCGTCGCAGCGAGAAGTCGAATGGCGGGAATTTTTGAAACGACGGCAGGAACAGCTGATAATGGCGCGGTGAGAACGAGCGTCATTCCGGACGTTCGTTCGCTCGTCGCCAAGTAGTGGACGAGATTAATGCTGTTGATGGACGCGAGGACCAGACTGAGGGTGTTGAGAATCATCCACGGCCACTTGGACGCACTCAGTGTGAGGACGTGCACTCGGTTTGGTCCCGCAAGTATCGCGCGCACTCCATCGTAGCATAGCTTCCCGACGATCACCGCCAACGGAGGAGCGTATCGCTGACTATCCTCTAATATCGGGAAGACGACCGCGTCTTGATGTAAAAGGAGAAGAATTGGCGCCAGCACGAAGACGGAAAATAATGAACCGTCGGTAAACTCGTCGCTCAACACTAAGCACGCCATGAATGATGTCAGAGTCGCCACGTTGCCGATGACTGGCATCCACGAGATCGAGCGGGCTCTCAACTCGCGTTGAACATTCCTGCTCGCAGTTCTCCTCGAAAACTCTCGTTGCGTTCTACTAATGGCGGGTTTGAATGGGGATTTGCCGCGATATTGACGCTGCCGCACTCCCTGGAGGCTTGACTGTAGTCGAAACTTGAGAGCGAATGCAATCTGAAGCGATGTGCCCGCAAAGACACTCACGATACCAAGTTTTCCTTCCAATCTTTCCTCTTCTTCGTCAATCGTTTCGGGTGCCCCGCCTGTTTGCGTCACGTACGCCGCTGCTACAACGACGAGAAATGCTCCGTACACGCGGGGAAGCCACGTCGATGAGGTCATCGACGGCACGTAAGTGAAAGACATGAAGATGCCAGTAAGCGCACACGCAGTGACTAGAGTAATAACCAACCCAGCTCCCGCTGCAAAGTATTCTAGAGCCATATACAAGCCAACACTTGCTCCACACAAGGCGCTGGCACCGATTCGAAATGTGACCATGGACTCACTCTGCTGTTTCGACGAGGATAAGGCAAAGAGCGCAGTCACGACGGCGAGCATGAGTAACCAGCTCGGCCAACCATGATGCACGCTTTCACGAGCGCCATACATGCGCGCCTCATCCTCTTCAGAGTCTGGAATGTGGTCCGCGTCGTACCAAATACCGAGTTCGCCCTTCCACGGTAGCGGAGGACGAAACGTGACGAGGAAGACGCCCATAGAAAGGAGAAGCACCAATAAGCGCTTCCCGACCGGATCATCACCGAAATCACGCGTTACTATCGGGGCTAAACTACCACCCGTCACCAGGAGTAATCCTCCAAATAGAGTCGCATCGCTTGGGCGATGGCCCGTGAGTTCGAAAATGATGTCAAACATTGCAAATCTTGCAACGAGAAGAGATAGAACCAACGCCAGACAATAATTGATGCAGTGTCCCGCAGACATACGCATCAATCGAGTTGAAATGCCATGAGGCGCCAGAATGACAACGGTCACGAGGAAGACGCTCAACGTTTCTCTAAATCCATGGACAAAGAGCATGGACATCTTGGAAATACAGACACTCTTCACGACCCATCCCAACTTACGACTCATCCTGCCGCCGAGCATCAAACTTCGGGCTAATAAAATACCACCTAAAGAGGTGACTATGACTAGATATGGAGGATAAATGATCGCATCGTCGTCGTTCACAGCTTCGGTGAGAATCTGTTCCATCACGGCGAGAAGTGCTACATAAGCGGTGATGACTGAACTCAGCGCTTCTTTTTGCTTCGCATGTTTCGCCAAAGCGGGCAAGGCAACGGCGACGGCGGAGAGCATCAATACTGCAGAGCACACATAGCCTATCGGGACACCGCCGACGCTGATGTCAAGTAACCAGAAATGTTTGTGCAGAAACCAAGCAAACGACAGCATGGTCATCGCTGCAAATGTGCCGTACGCCGTTTTGCTTTCGCTTACATAATACTTTACGAAAGCTCCAGAGCCAATCACTGGAATCGGCAGCATCCATATCGGAGCACCCACTGCTCCAAAGCCCGTCGCCGTCGACAGGGATAAAATAAATTGAATAGCTTCCACGGGAATGGCGTCTCCGATGAGCCCAGAGTAATGCGCCATGAACGATGCAATCCCGCTCGTGACAGAGACAATCACCATGACATAACTAAGCGGTGCCGGCGCATTGATATACTCAGACATTTCACCGTGCATGATTGCACCCTCTAACCCAATCGAAAGTCCAATTATCGCCACGATGAGGATTGAAATTTCAACAGCTTTTGTGCGCTCCACGTTGTCATCCTTCAACCACCAAAGCGATCGCTCGACGCCCGACATGATGACGTAGAGCGCCGGAACAGCCGAAAGCACGGCTAAAGAAAACGCATGCTCGACGGTATCGAACAACGACCCCATGTGAGTACCGAAATAAATGACGAGAGGGAGCACCAGCGTGATGACGGTGCTCAAGGACGCTTCCTCGGCGCTCAAAATCATCCATCTCGCCAAATTCTTGTCTGATCTCTCAACCAGTTTTGTGTCTATGATTCGGCAACCGCTATGAACTGGGAATAAAAATAACCTATGCATGACGACGCACACGACCAACCCGTGGAGCGCGGCGCTTTCACCGCCGGTGGCGCTCGACAACGCCCAAGTGAGAATGGCTCCGCACACCACCGGACACCACGCGAATATAAACTTCTCACATCTCACCGCCGCACTTCCGTGCGAGCGATGCACCCAACGAAACTGCAACGTCGTCCACGCCCCCAAAAGCCCGAGACACGCGCAGTGCATCCCCAACATGACGAAAGAAGACGCATACCCCGCGACGCCTCCCCCGCCTCTCCAGCCGGTTATCACCGCCACGCACGCAAACGCCACCGTCGCCCACGCCGTGAACAGCGCCCCTTCCGGGGCTCGACACAAATCCATCACGTACACCGCCCCACCACCAATCAACGCGATCGGCACCATCGCCTGTCCACCCGCTCCCAGCGACACCATCGCGCTCGGTCCCAACGCCCACAGCGTCCGAGTCGAGTGACTCCAGCACGGTTTCGAGTTTAATATCGCCCCGGCTCGCTCCGCCCGCGACGTCTTCCCCGTCCCATTCGCCCCGTTACCACCATCACGACGACGACGACGACCGTGCGCATCCACCACCACCACCATCGTCGTCGTCGTCGTCTTCGAAACCGCGTCGCGCGTCCAAACCAGTGAGAGACTGAGACGACGCAACTACCAAATCCTCCAAGCGCACGCGTCCGTCCGTCCGTCCGTCCGCCCCGGGGGCGGCGGGGATTTTTGAGAATCCAATCGCACGCGGCGACGACTGCGTGGGCGAATGAATAAATAAACGCAGCCGGCGAGCGTCGGACTCTACCGAGTCATCCATCCATTCGCTCGTGGGTGAGTCTGAGCGCCTCTTCGCACCGCACTCGCCTTCACCCCTTGACGTCACTCACTGACTGCCACCGCTCCCCGCGACTCTCTCTCTGCCGTGATACGATGATGACGACGACGACGACGACGACGACCAAGACGCTGAGCTTTACCTCGGCGGTGTCGACGACCAAGGTGACGACGACGACGACTCGAAGCGGGGTGACGCGACGAGGACCGAAGGCTGTGGAGATCGTCGCGATCGGTGGGTTCGGACCGAACATTGACGCGGCTGAGATTCGCAGACGCCAAGCTGAAAAGCAAAAGAAGATTGAAGCGGCGAAAGCGGCGGCGGGGGCGAAGAAGACGGGCGGATTCGGGGCGCGAAAGGCGGCGCAGCAGACGATCGCGGGTTCGTCGAGACGCGTCGGACGCACCATGCCGGGAGGAGGAAAGGTTGGAGGGACGGTTTCTGGCGGCGCGGCGAAGAAGACGGTATCGAGCAAGACAAAGACTGTGTCTGGTGGTAACAAGGCGGCGCAGCCGGAGAAGAAGAAGCTCTTTGGGTTGTTTTAAGTTGGCGGCGGGAACGTCGGCTGAAAATTGAGCGGCTAGAGCTCCCCCGTCTGTTCGCTCCATGTAATACAACAAGAACAAACGTTTAAATAATCATTTTCAATCAATTCTAAGATTAATCGTGAGACGGCGGCAGACCTATTTCGTGTACGTTTCGTAGGCGCCCATCAGTCGGTGCCGGTGCGCGTCGGTTCCAACCGCGGTTGTTGGAACAACATCTCTATTCAGTCTGTTCGTGGGACGGCGTCAGAATTCGACGCGCGTCAGAACGGGAACGGAACCGACGCGGGCACAGGCGCATCGCGTCGTTGTTATTTTTAGAATCGATAGGATCGCTTGACGCGAAGCGCGGGAGGATCGCTCGGGAGGTTCTCAATCAATAGTACCAGCTGGCGGGATCGAATCGAAACGAACGGATCAAGGATTCGCTCACCATGTCGACGTCGACGTCGGCTTCGATTCGCGATCAACTGCGAACAGCGTTCGCGGAACTCGAGTGCGTGATTTTGCGACGATCAAAGGCGAGGATGTGGATGGGTGTCGATGCTCGTAAGAAGAGATGTTGGAGCGGAGTTGAGCAAACGCGCGACCACAAACGGTTTTGACTGACGAAGCGCATTTGATTTCCGTTTTTCGTTCGCGGTGATAGGGATGGGTTTCAGCGTACAAACGTGCTCGAAGGGGCGGATGCGACCGCGGCGTCGGCTCTGCTAAAGAGGTTGACGAATAAGATGGCTGAGAGCAAACGGTTAATTAAGGAGTTTGAGAAGGTTGCGCTCAAAGAGGGCAAGTTGGACGCCGAGGCGCTGGCAAAGGAGAAGAAGGACCTGGTCTCATCGCTCAATAAGTTTGTTCAAATGAAGAAACGGGCGCAGGAAGTCATCGTGGAGAAGCAGGCTGAGCGTAAAAGCGCGGCGACAGAAGCTGGATCGAGCGATGCGGGAGCTTCAACCTCTGCTTACAGTGCTGGTCCGGCGCCGTCGGCGACGGCTTTTACGCTCCCCGCATTCAAAGCGAAGAAGAAGGATGAATTGTTGGAGGATCAACAATTGCAACAAATGGAAGCTGGGGATTTGATTCAGCACGGTAGAAATATTTTGGACGAGACAGATAAGAGCATCATGCGTAGCGAGGCGGTTGTGGAAGAGACCATACAGATTGGTACCCAGACCGCCGAGGCTCTGCGAGGTCAGACGCAGCAACTTGAACGCATCGTAGATGACCTAGATGAGATACACTTCTCATTGAAAAAATCTTTTGGTGTGCTGAAGGACATCACGCGAGGTTTAGCTACGGACAAGTGCATCTTGTTCCTGCTCTTCCTAGTCGTGAGCGGTGTGCTGACTGTAATCATCCTCAAAGCCACCGGGAAGTGAACTCGATCGAGCTCGGATCTAGAAAGGCCACAGTTTGTAAAAGTAGATATTACAGAATGAATTTATTAGTCGGTACAACAACAGTTCGTTGTGCATTTCTGCACGGTGTCCGCAATATAAAATAGAAAGTGATAGCGCGTGTTTTGCTTACTCCTCGTGATCCACCACATCTGGCAACTCTTCCGGCGTGAGCTGATCATCTGAAGACACCCTCATCTCGGAAGAGGGATCTGCATCGATATCTTCGGCTTCCCTCGAGCCGTCGCTGAATCCGGTTCGCTGTCGCAACATGTCAAACATTATTCTTCGCGCGTGTGCAGCGTGAGTTCTCCTTCTCATGATCTCTAGTAGTGCCCGTCCTCGTTCTGGTTGTTCTTCTACATCCTCCATGTCCTCTTCTTCGAGTTCCTCAGGTTCCGCGAAGACATCATCATCATCATCATCATCTGTACCTTCCTCATCTGTATCTTCGTCAGTTTCTTCTTGGCTATCATCGTCTTCATCCAAGTCGTCGTCAAACCAACTGGAGTGGCAGTCTCGCTTTGGCGGCGCCCCAAGATGGACACCGTTGTCTCCAGCTTCGAAGACTCGAACATGATTGTCGATGCCGCAGCAGACAATCGTAGGTAATTGTGGATGTGGCAACACGGTATTCACAACCTGAGTGTCTGCTTGAATCCTAGAGACAAGTTCACAGGTGTCCTTTTGCCAAATAAAGACGCTTCCATCATCGCCCCCGGTGGTAATGTACTCATCTTCACACATAAAGGCGACTCCTTTTAAGAATGTCTTGACGTTGCGACGACCGACATATCTCCTAGCTGGCTGGTGACGGAATCGAGAGCCTGGCAGTGCGGATATCAACGCATTTTCCATGTTCAAGTTGACTGCCGCTCGTCGCGTGTCAATGAGGTACACATCATCACCCTTACACGAAATCGCCAATTCACCCCTAGAACTGTAAGCGATGCCAGAAATACCCTCAAACAGACTACTCCGAACGCTTTGACTGAGTTCAAGCGGACTTAACGTCATAACGCATGGAATCTCGCGGTTCATGGATGTCCTGGGTGACCTTGGAAACATAAACGCTCCAGTCGGAGACGTGCTCGGGCTTGGACACGCAGGATTTTCTCTGGCTGCTTCGCGTCGAGCACTTTTAACGTGCCTGAGATCAAAAATGCGAACGTGTGCGTCGTCAGAGCACGCAGCAAACATGGTGGGTGCCGTCGGGTCAAACGCAACCTCAGACGTTGGACCATAGGCACTCAAGTCGACAATCATCTCGTAACTACTGCCACCGTTTGCGGAAGCAGTGCGTAAATCAAACAAACGAACTTTACCATCCTGGTGCGTCGCCACGAACGCGTTGGGCTCGTTTGGAACAAGACTTAGGTTGAAGCCCATGCCGGCGCCTCTGCCAGTCCACAGCGAACGGCTGCACTCGTGATCCGGTTGGTTCACTCCTCTTAAGCGATATCCATGGTGCGGTGGAGGTGGTCCTCGAAATCCGCGCTCGAGGTCAACCAATCTCACGTCGCCATCGGCCGCTGTAGTGATGCAAGCTCCGTCGTTTGTTTGCGGGACGAATTTACACGCAAACACATTGTGCGTGTGCCCTGTGAAAGCCGACCCCTTCAACGGCATCTTTGCCCCGCAACTCCAAACGCACACGGTCATGTCGTCACTCCCAGAAATCAAAAGACTCGCGTCTTCGTTCCAAGAGCAGCAATTAACACACCCTCCGTGTGCCTCCAGCGTCTCCCGCAAACGAAGCTCTTGCACAAAGCGCTTATTCCCGGCTCTCAGCGTCTTTGCCGCGTCTTCCGGACGAGCCACCCGCCGATGCCCGCCCGCATAATACATCCCATCCGCTACGCACCACTGTCTTCGCTGTACGTGCGCGTAAATGTTTCGCGTCATCCGACGGTTGCATTCCCGGTAGATTGCGAATATTGCGCTAGCGTGAGCGTCATAACAGAAAGCGCTCGCATCCGCATCAAGCATCGTCTCGTCCTCGCGCGCCTCCACCGTTGCCATCGTCGCGACGTCACGGCGAGATTGTTGCTTCAATTTTCTCTTCTCGTAATCTCCTGCCGCGCGCTCAATCAACCACCGCGTCGTCTTTCGTCTTTCGTCGACGGCGATAGCCTTTCCAACTGCCAGCTCAGCTTTTACCGCCGGCGCGCTCCTCTTCTTCGTTTTCGCCCGGCGTCCGTATCGGTGTGGACCAAACCACGACGATGGCAGGAAACGTTAGCAAAACACAGCTCCGCCGCAGCGGTCGCGTCCACGCCCTCCGTCGACGGCGTCGATCGACGACGCGCCGCGAACTTCCGTCGTTTACGGGAGCCTCAGCGGTAGCTGAGTCCCTCACTTGACCGTTAATTACTCAAGTGAAGGTTCATTAACTCGTCATTTGAAGAAGGGGTCGTGGCAGAGCGCAGCGCAGCGCGGCGCGGCGCTCTACACAGGACGACGCGCTCGAGGAAGAGGAGGTGAAGCCGCGGGACGCGTCCGTCGTAAACTCGTCGTCGTGTTCGCGCGGCGTTCGATCGCTGATTTGTGCTCATCGACGACGAGGGTGAGTGAGTGAAACTAAACGAAACGCGTGAGTCGCGGTTCGAGAAGCCATGGTCGTGCGGTGGTGCGAGACGTGCGGGGAACGTGTGCTGGCTGAGACGAACGAATCGAACGGATTTACGTGTTGTACGACGTGTGGTAAGATTTTGGATGAGCACACGTTCAGTGCGGACACGACATTTACGAAGAATGCGGTGACGGGGGCGAGCGTACCAGATGGACACTTTGTGCCGGAGAGCGGGATCGCGCCTGGCGTGATACGCGCGTCGAGAGGCGGACGGTTGTACGGCGCGCAGTTGGATTCGCACGAGAGAACTTTGTATAAAGGAAAACAGGAGATCATGCAGGTGGCGGATAGGTTGGGGGTGCGGCCGCGGGAAGACGTCGTGGATGCAGCGCACAGATTATACAAACTGGCGGTGCAAAGAAACTTTACAAGAGGTCGTCGCACGAATCTCGTCGCGGGGGCGTGTCTGTACATCATATGTAGACAAGAATCGAGACCTTACATGCTCATAGATTTTAGCGACGTTCTGCAGACGAATGTGTACGTGCTCGGCGGTGTATTTTTGCAGCTGTGTCGTTTGCTTCGGCTTGAGCAGCACCCGCTGATGCAAAAGCCGATAGATCCGAGCCTCTTCATTCATAGGTTTGCAGATAAGCTGAATCTAGGAAAGCGCATGCATGCCGTAGCGAACACGGCTCTGAGACTGGTGGCCTCCATGAAGCGTGACTGGATGCAAACGGGACGACGTCCAAATGGTATTTGCGGCGCCGCTCTCTGGGTGGCGGCGCAAATCCACGGCTTTAGTCCGAGTAAGCGAGACGTCGTGGCTGTGGTGCACGTCGGAGAAGCTACACTCAAGAAACGTCTATCGGAGTTTGAAAATACCCCGAGTGCCGCTTTGTCTATCGAAGAGTTTGATACGCAAGCTCGCACTTTTGAGCTAGAAGAGGAAGCGAATAGGACGCGCCAGGCACTTCCGACGAGCAGCATGTCGGTGTTGAGTTGTGTGCACAAAGACTCGGAAGACACGCCGCACTTTGCTCATGGTATGTGTAGATCTTGCTATATAGATTATGTCCGCGTCTCAGGGGGCTCCGTGGGTGGATCCGATCCCCCTGCCTTCTTACGCGCCGAAGCGCAGCGCAAGGGAGACAGTCAACTCATGTTGCCATCTGCAAGCGACGGCCTTGAAGACGACAAACTCGCTCTCGAGTTCAACTCAGCTCTTGAAAAGGACTTGGCAGATTTGTTGCAGACTGATGAAAACGCAGCCCAGCCGAGTAAGAGCCATGAACACGAGAAGTCGACAGCGAGTCGACAGTACGTTGTGAGAACGGCTCGCCGTGAGTTGGCCGACGCTGACTTTGTGAAGAGAGCGGAAGATGCACTCCGAGTTCTCGTTGGCTCGCGCTGGGCTGAAGTCATTTGTTTGCCATTTACTGGTGATACGGCGAAGAGCAGCGTTTCCAAACGACATCTGAGTGAGCTCCATCCGAAATATCTGAGTTTCAAAGATGAGTCGGAGTATATCGCCAGGATAGACAAAACTGTTCTGCATTTTTTAATCGCGGCTGAGTGTTTCGATGAGTCTGCAATCGAGCATCTCACTCAGCATTCACCACACGACGTCAAGTCATTGTTGAAAACAGAGTTCAAACCACCCAAACACGGTGATGCGATAGCTATAGAAGCCGACAAGACGGCGAACATGGCGACTGTCATTGATACGCTTTCTGACGTGGATGATGATGAGATTGATTCTTACATTCATAACGATGACGAGGTGACGTTGAGAAGAATGGTTTGGTCAGAAATGAACAAAGATTACCTCGAAGGCCAGGTGAACAAAGAGGGTGCTTTGCCGTCCTCGGCGCCAAAGAAGAAGCGCAGAAGACCTTCCACCGTCATGCCTGCCGAAGTGTCTCCAGCCGAGGCGGCACATCAAGCTCTATCCAAAAAGAGGGGAAGCTCTAAAATCAACTACGAGGCGCTCAAAAATTTATTCAAAACGCCGGACGCGAATCAACCAACGAAACCTCGCGAAGAGGACAGTCATTCAAACGCAATGGAAAACAGAGCCGGCGAGGCAAACGTACCGCCGCCTCGCAGTCGCCGAGCCAATCTTCCTTCATCCGCCGTCGGAATCGATTCCCAGCCACCAAGGCGCGGCATCGAGCAACGGGGGGTTGCTTCCACTCGTCCGTCTAGATTAAAGTCGCTCAACAGCGGCAAATTGAAGAAATAGTCACCACTGTTGTACATGTAATAGTACGGTATACCTTTGCTGAAAAGCCGTCGCCTGCATAGCCTTTCGAAACCTCACTTTCACGCCCGTCGCAGGGGCATCGGCATCTTGGGATCCTTCGAGCCGCGGACCGTTCGACACTAAACGACGACAACGACGCATCGCGCACCATGTCCGCGCAGGTGCAGTTTATGATCACGAGCGCCATGCGTCTCATCCTCACCGAGGAGCTCGGGTTTGAGCACCAAGAGGTGGACGAGATGCGACCTGAGATTGCGGCCCAGCTCATCGAAACTCGAACGAAGCGACCGTTCGGAGATCGTCCAATGCCAGATGCATGGAAGAGAGGTGGACCCAGCCCTGGGGGTGGTGGACGACGAGGTAACTCGCTCGTGAGACTCTTCCTCTTGGGGTTGGTTTCGCTCGGCGTGGCGCTTGCGACGGGGAAGCTGACGCCCGGTCAGCTCTTGGGAGGTCAGGAATTCGGAAGAGAAAAGCTGACGAAACTCAGCGACGAAATGAAACCGCGACCAAAGAAAAAGAAGAAGAAGTCGACGAAAAAGCGCACGGTCAAGAGGAAGACGAAAGTGGCGGCAAAAACACCGGCGGATAAAGCCGCGTAGGACGAGAGTAGCAACAAAATTTCATTGTATTTCTATTTTGATTTGATTTCAACGTTTAGATGTAGCCGTGTCTATAAGCTTGGTAGCCAAGGACGGCGATGAGTATGTTCCCTTCGCTCCACACGTACCAGACACCCAAAATAGTGAGAATAACGCCACGTCGGATGAATGGCAACATGTCAGTAAACGTCGGCATGGCGGTGATGGTGTCGCGGTACGAAGCCATCAAGATATCTCTAGAGAAAATGAAGAGCATGAGCTGATCCCATCCTATGGTACCGATAACCGATCCTGCGAGAATACCAAGCACCTTGTATCTGAACATGTCGTCCGGCATGGAAACGAGCTGAAGTTTCGTGTTCAACCAAGGGACAACTTCAAAAGCGCACACAAAAGCTCCAATCACCATCGACATCATGGATGTGATCAATGATTTGTTTTCCATCGCACCGAGCATGAACGGTCTTCCCTTGTAATTCACCAACATGACACACACTCGTTGAACCGTGTCGACGAGGAAAACGACCGTGTTCAAGAGGCAGGGCTCGAAAGGTGGACCCTGCTCCCAAAAGCTTCTCTGCGTTTCGTTCGCCGCCTTCATCACGTCTTGACTTATGACGGCAATCTTTTCAGCAGTTGGGAACTCCACTTGTTCGCCTGTCGTGGACTTGACGAGATGAACGGCGTAAATCATAGCTGCGAGATGGATGACTAGCTGACCGACAAGGGAGAGGAAATTCGCCGGATGGAAAATGGATCGCAATGGTCGCACAGCGCTGAGCGTATGCACTGGTGTGGCGTACGAAAACGCGAGGCCGGCGACAGTCAAAGCCGTTCCGGATGCCATCATTTGATTCTCGCTGCTACGAATGCCATCCAAGTAGAGGACTGAAAGGGAATAGGCCGAGATGAGACAGCTCAACATCAATACTTGCTGCATTTGGATCGCCGAAACGAGCGTACATCTGCCTTGACGAATAATGTCGGCGGTAGCCTTGATACTCGGAGCGCGGCTCGTAAACGGCGCCGCCATGGAGGCATCACCGAGCTTAACTTTCGGTACCTCACCATCGGTTTCTTCGAGCTCAGCGAAGACTTGCTGCAAAGACTGTCCCGTTCCAGCCACCTTTGAGCGAGCCGCTTGTCGCCGCTTTGCCTCCGCGACAAGCCTGCTGGTGGAAGCCTTCATAGCGTTGAGCTGTGCCCACTTGTCGCCAGCTTCCGTTCGGGCCTTCAACTCTTCCTCATACCAGACAGCCTGAAGTTGCTGAAGGTCTGCTCTATCTTTCTGCTGCGCCAGTCTCTCTTGCGCCTTCTCTTGCTTAATCTTCTCAGCTTGCTCTCGCACACGCGCCATCTTCTCTGCAAAAGTCTCAGTCTTCGTCGACATTGCCGCTACTGCACCCTCTTGCTTTTTAGTGTTTGCACTTCCAAAACCACTCAAAAGAGCGACACCGACGTGCGCTTGCTTTAGGGCACCGACATCATTCGCGCCGTCGCCGCACATCAATGTGTGATGACCTTGCGTCTTCAAACGCTTCAACACGCGTTCTTTATCATCTGGTGACATGCGAGCGTAGATGGCTACATCACCCAGGTGTTCCCAGAGATCTCCAGGCGCCGTCACGGCAGCGTTTAGGCTCTTACCCGTGACACACAAACTGAACTTCTTTGAAAGCTCCGGGATCGAGGTGCCTTCGTAAGGAATGACATTTGAAGGCTTGCCATTGTCGTTGACCCGAGCGCTCTGCCATTCCAACGCGCCAGATGAGTTGATGCTCAAGATCATGGCACCATCCAATCCTCCTTGAGAGATGCCAACCTCGTTACCGACGTGTAATGCAGTCAGAGTCGCATCACCAGTCGCCATCATAACGTTGTTAGAGCTCGCTTTGAGAGCGTGAATGATCTCCGCCGAGTCTGCTCGAACCTTGCATGCAAACGCGAAAAATCCTGCGAACACCAAATCAGATTCCGCCTCTTCCCTCGTCAGCGGCGCTGCTTGGGAACCAACGCGTGAGCTCTCATCCGAACTGAGCTCTCTGTGAGCGAGGGCGATGACTCGCATGCCCTTTTCGGCTAAACCACGGTAAGAAGACTCATAGCCTGCCGGCACAGTCTTCAACAGCGTTTTGATCATTTCTGGAGACCCCTTTACGAGGGACCAACGCTTCTCGGTGCCGTCCACCTTGACGTCAGCAACGACGCTCATACGCTGTAAAGCGGAGGCGAAATGGTTTCTCACTAAGATCTTGACGGACGTCTTTTCAGCGTTCGCCCACGTACGCTTGATATCGTCACCAATCTTGGGCGACGCTGTGTGAGACGAGGGATCATACTTCCATTTGATGCCTAAAAGGGCCGCCTTTTCGAGAGGATCACCGAACGTTTTCCCTTCGATTTCGAGGAGAGCGTGGCAGCCACCGACAACGATAGCGGCGTTTCTGCTAGAGTCGATTGGCTGCTTCAACGTGGCATCCTTACCCAAAGGTTCGGACATGACACCTTCGGCGACGAGTCTGTCACTCGTGATGGTGCCAGTCTTGTCAAACAGGCAGCAATCAATCTTGCCCGCAGTCGGAACTCTGAACGGCTCGGTGCAGTACACAGACGAACGAACGAGAGCAATGAGCGCAGTGTTCACGGCCATGGCCGTCTGCATTGGAAGGTCTGGTGGTACGACGCTGGTCACAATCATAATGCATCGCAAGATTAACTCGTATTGGCTTCTCTTGCCAGTCTTGACACCCTCGACGTAAACATTGTAACTCGCAGCCAGGGCAAAGATGAGCAATATGAAGAGTAAAATGAGAGTCTCCTTGGTATCTCCCGTGACCTGTTCGCTGCTAAACTCCATCATACGCATCAGCTTGCCTTGTGTTGACGTGAAACCTGTTTGGACAACGTAGCACAAGCATCCACCATCTGGAGTGGTCACCTGCAGGTTGGGAGACTCACTGCCAGACGTGGCGGTGTTTTGCATCAAAGTTGTACCACTATACAACACGTGCACTTTATGCAAACCACTCATGTCCAAAGCTTCATCCTTTGAAACTTCAGGATTGATGTGTTCCTTCATTTGCGGCACGCTTTCACCAGTCAAGCTCGCCTCATTAACGACGGCAGAGCCCGCGAGAAGGACGCAGTCACACGGCACGGTAATCTCATCGCCAGACTGGCGGCGCAAAGAAATCAAATCGCCAGGGTAGAGTTCTTCTGTGGAGCGCTCTTCCCACACACCGGCACGTCGAACCATGACGCGTCCAGGGCGCTGACCCATTCCGCGCAAAGTCGCAACATTCTTCTGTCGCGAAAACGCCGTCGTGGCTTCGAAGATGAGCAAACTGAGAGCACTGAAGAGAGCGTACTTCCAGTACTCATCCATCAGCCAGAGCAACACGGTGAAGATTTGGAAAACAGTCACCGGACCAGTGAGTTGCTCTTTGTACAAATCCCAGAAAGTTGGAAGCGGAACACTCAGAGAGTTGTCACCGTAACGCTCATGTGCGTGGTGAACTTCGTCACTACTCAACCCGCGAGACTTGATATAATGAGATAAAAGCATGTCTTTCGGGGTTTCTATCTCGCGCAACTCACCACGTCCCTTTTTGTTAGCGTCATCCCATTCAATCTCTACATACTCGTATCGCTGACGTTGAAACACGCACCAAAGCATGGTACGGAGAGTGCCATCAACAGAGAAAACTCGTAGCTTTGAGATTGGGACAATCTCTGGTTTGCCTTGATGCGCGTGCGGAGTGATGATGAAGTACTCATCCTCGGAAACTCGAGCCGCTGGCTTGTACTGCATGAAGCATCGAACTCTGACGCTCCAGTGCTGCGCAAACAAAATCAAAGCGTGAAACGTCGCGACCGAGGCAAAGGCGAGAACATTCGGAAAATCCGGTAACCAGCTCGCCGGAAGAGTTGGTGGCACTTCGTACTTTACCTCCTCATCGCTATCAGCACCGGCTGAGTTCTCAGACTCGGCTTGCGTTTCTTCGCTCGCTCCGATGTCCCACGAGTCATCAGCCGCGCTCTCACCATCCATCGACGACCAATCGTCTCGAACTTTGCGTCCACCTTCATCCTTATCTCCCACTTTCACCCCGAGGGCGCCAAACACCGCTGGATCGTACCCCATCTCGACGTGATGCGCCAACGCCGCGCGGTAAGGGTTGCCGCTCGTCTCCCAGCAACCTTTCCCCGCAACGACATAAAGCAATAAAAACGGCACGTGATACAGCCCAATTTTCCCAAACAGCCGCGTCCGTCGTCTTCTCGGCGCCGCAGATTCCACGTGCGAGGGCACACCGACGTGTAATCCGCGTTTCAGCGTCGACATCTTAGATTGCTCCTTCAGATTTACGAGTGGACCAACAACGCGCGCGACGCGGATGACGGTGAACGAGAGACGCGCCTCGGCGAGACACCGCTCGGATTTCGATCACTTTGCACCGTCAGCACCGCCACGACGCGTGCGCGATCGTCCGCGATCGGTCGGTCGGTCGGTCGGTCGAACGAACGAACGCGCGTCGATCTCAAGTCTCTTTTGGCACAAAGCGTCGCTTTCCGCCTGTGCACCAGCCTCGCGTTCGTTCAGTCGTCGGTTTCGGTCGATCGCGACGCCGAGACGAGCGACGGGGATAATAAAAGCACCCGTCGTCTGACGTCGGACGACGACGTGGAAACCAAACCTCGCGTCGTCGTCGTCGTCGTCGTCGTCGTCGTCGTCGTCGTCGTCGTCGGTCGGGCAAAGGAAGAGAAAAGAAAACAAGATGAAGCTGCTGACGTTTCGAAGTCTAACGACGCGCACGGTGACGAGTATGTCGCGCGTCGGTGACGGTGGCGTCACGAGACGCAAGGTTCTTAGGGCGCGAGCGATGTCGAGAGCGTCGTCGTCGTCGAGCGCAGTGGATCCGAGGCGGTGTCGAGGGTTGAACGCGGCTGGAACGGCGTTGTCGCTACGAGGCAGCGGCGAAAAAGAGTCCGCGTCTTCGTCCTTGGTAGGCGATGGAGAAGGCGCGGTGGTTTATTGGTGCGACAGAGATCGACGAGCGATGAATAACGATGCGTTGACGCGAGCGGTGGAGCTAGCGAACGAGATGCGATCGCCGTTGGTGGTTGCAACGCACGCCGGGAGGGACCTCGCAGGCGACGGCGTGGGCGGAGCGCGGCGAGCAGTGTTCGCTCTGAGAGGGTTGAAGGAGTTGGAAAACGATCTGCGGGCGCGAGGCGTGGAAACGGTGACTTCTGTGGGCGAAGATGCGAGCGCTGGGGTGATGGAGACTTGCAGACGGGTGCGTGCAAAGGCTTTGGTGTGTGACTTCACACCTCTGCGAGAAGGGAGAGTGGCGCGAGAGACATTGGCAAAGTCTCTTCCTTGTCCGGTGATTGAGATTGACGCGCACAACGTCGTGCCGGTTTGGGTAACGAGCGATAAACAAGAATACGCGGCAAGGACCATTCGGCCAAAGATTAACCGGAATCTGGCTGAATTTCTCACGCCATTCAAGGCGTTGGACGATTTGGTCGCTGCCCCGGATCGCTTGTCTACGACTGAGACGGATTGGGACGCTTTGATTAATCAAGCTCGCGTTCGCGGTGTTCACGTCCCGGAGATCAATTCCATCGTGCCAGGCGAGCGCGCAGCGTTAGCCGCCTTGCTCGATCCTCAAGCGGATGCTTTTATTCCCGATCGTCTGATGCTCTATGGTGAACGGAACAAGCCGACATCGCCGCGAGCCGTGTCTCGACTATCGCCCTACTTGAATCACGGTCAGTTGGCGCCTCGACGCGCGGCTTGGGAAGCTGCGCAGCTTAGAGGGATAGTTGAGGACGAAGCCGTTGATAGCTACCTCGAAGAGCTCATCGTTCGGCGCGAGCTGTCTGACAACTATTGCTTGTTCAATCCAAACTACGACTCGCTCGCCGGCGCAAGCGAATGGGCTCAGGAATCCTTAGCCTTGCACGCTTCGGACGTCCGCGAGTACGTGTACGATTACAAGACTCTGGAACGCGCCAAAACGCACGACGAATTGTGGAACGCCGCTCAAAAGGAGCTCTACCATCTCGGTCGTATGCACGGATTCATGAGGATGTATTGGGCAAAGAAGATTTTGGAATGGACGCCGTCTCCAGAGGTGGCGTTAGAGACGGCGATCAAGCTCAACGACGCGTATGCGCTAGACGGATTGGATCCGAACGGCTACGTTGGATGTATGTGGTCCATCGCGGGCGTGCACGACCAAGGATGGAAAGAGCGCGCCGTTTTCGGCAAGGTGAGATATATGAACTATGCGGGATGCAAGAGAAAGTTTCAGATTGCCGATTACATTCAGCGCATCGAAGATGAAGTCGCCGCGCTCGGTTGATGTTGAATAGATAGACGGATAGATTATTTGCTTAAGCTTAGATTTACCAGTAGTAATTAAAACAACGTGTTCAGATTGTCTCGTCTAATTGATTTGTTACATTGGTCTGACAAATCAGTGCCCCTCCGCAGACATGATGAAAGAATCGATCGGCTTGCCAATTGCGTAAACGATGAAACCGATCTCTCTGAGCTTCGTGTGATCCAAGATGAGACGACCGTCGAACACGAAGGCCGGCTTTTGCATCACGGAATAAATATGTTCCCACTCGTAAGACTTGAACTCATCCCACTCAGTCATAACACACACGGCGTGAGCATCCGTCAAAGACTCAATGTGAGACTTGCAGCATGTGATGCTCTTCATAGCCGCCTCTCCCATATCCTCAGCGATTTGCTTCGGGTCAACCTTCGGATCGTAAATGTTGAGCTGGGCTCCATCTTCGATGAGACCGTGGCCGACATCGATGGCTGGAGATTCGCGAGTATCGCCGGTGTCCTTCTTGAACGCGAAACCGAGCATGGAAATCTTCTTACCACGGATGGTGTTGAACATGGCGGAAATCATGCGGCGGACAAAGCGGCTCTTTTGGTAGTCGTTCATGTCGACGACGCTGTGCCAGTAATCCGCAACCTCCTTGAGTCCGTGGCACTCGCAAATGTAAGCGAGGTTCAAGATGTCCTTTTGGAAGCACGAGCCGCCGAAACCAACCGAAGAGTTCAAGAACTTGGAGCCAATGCGCGAATCGGTACCGAGAGCGTAAGCCACTTGTTGCACATCCGCCCCGGTAGCTTCGCAAAGAGCGCTCATCGCGTTGATGGAAGAGATGCGCTGGGCCAAGAAGGCGTTGGCGGCGAGCTTGGAAAGCTCTGCGGACCACAAGTTTGCGGTGAGCACGTTTTCGCGCGGCACCCACTGTGAGTACACGCTGACAAGTGCGTCAACGGCAGCTTGACCCTCCGGGGACTCAATCTTACCACCAATCAACACGCGATCCGGAGCATCCAAGTCAGCCATGGCGGTACCTTCCGCCAAGAACTCCGGGTTAGACAAAATGTCAAAGCGCACGCCGTTATGCGGGCAGTTGCGCTTGAGCACCTTTTCGATAGCCTCGGCAGTACGAACCGGAACGGTCGACTTTTCAACGATTATCTTATCACTGTCGGAGCACGACGCGATAGTACGTGCCGCAAGCTCCCAGTACGTCAAATCAGCCGCCTTACCCTTACCAAGACCAGTCTTCTTCGTCGGCGTGTTCACCGAGACAAAGATCATCTCGCACTCCCGAATAGCCCCTTCCACGTCGGTCGAAAAGAACAAGTTCTTTCCTCTGCACGCGAACACAACCTCATCCAAACCCGGCTCATAGATTGGAAGTTGATCAGAGTTCCACGCATCGATTCTCGGCTGAGAAATATCCACGACCGTCACCTTAATACCCGGGCACTTCTTCGCAATCATCGCCATGGTCGGACCGCCGACGTAGCCGGCGCCGATGCAGCAAACTGTTCATTTCAATCAAGTCGTTCTCATCGTCAGTCATCCCGTTCCTCGCGCTTCGCGCCCCGGGGGTGTCGTCATCATCTTCATCATCACACGTTCCCCGTAACGACAGACACCGCGCATCAAGCGCATCCGTGCGCGAACGTTTTGGAAGCGTCTGATCACACAACATCCATCCGTCATCGCGTTCGCCGTGGCTGCGGAAAATCTTCCGGAAATCAAACGCAGTCATCCTTTGCCCGAAAGTTTCGTCGCGTAACAACCGATCGAGCGCGCGCGCGCACGTACTGTTCTTAATCTCTTTCACCATCGCGTTCCGCGCTCGCTCTCGCTCTCTCTCCCCCCGTCCACGCGCGACGGACTCTGTCGATGTCGCCGCCCCGGTTATCCATCCATCCATCCATCCATCCATCACGCCAGCCGCGCGCGACTCGATCGATGGTCACATTGGAGTGTGTCTCTACCGACGGTTCACGAACCGACCGTCATCTCTCTGCGTACCCATCCGTTTGATTTGCATTCGGTTTTTTTCTCGTTTGGTAGACATCTCTATTCGATTCAGCTTTCACCGGATCGATCGATCGATTCGGTGTTTTTCGCTTGTTTTTTTTTGAAAACTCTCGCTCCCCGAGCCTCTCGCGACGACGCCGCGCGACGCTCTCGTCGAGCGGGAGTGTGCGACGGACGACGAGGGCGACGACGATGATGGGAGCGGTGAGCGGTGCGCGCGCGTCGAACGTGACGACGTCGGTGAAGATGACGAGAAGGACGGCGACGACGCCGCGCCGATGCTCGGTTCGGCGAGCCGCCAGTGGTGAGGCTGCCGCTGCGGACGAACGATACGCGGCGCGCGGGGTGAGCGCGAGCAAGGAGGACGTGCACGCGGCGATTAAAAAGGTGGATAAAGGTTTGTTCCCCAAGGCGTTCTGTAAGATTGTGGAGGATATCGCCGGGGATGACGCGTGGTGCACGTGCATGCACGCCGACGGGGCGGGGACCAAGACGTCGCTGGCGTACATGTACTGGAAGGAGACGGGTGACATGAGCGTGTGGCGAGGGATCGCGCAAGATTCCATCGTGATGAACACGGATGATTTGTTGTGCGTCGGGTGCGTGGATAATATTTTGGTTTCGAGCACGATTGGGCGAAACAAGGCGCTCATTCCGGGGGACGTGTTGAGCGCGCTCATCGGCGGCACTGAGGAGGTTTTGGAAACCTTGCGAGGTTGCGGCGTCGGTGTCAAGTCTACCGGCGGTGAGACGGCGGATTTGGGCGATTTGGTGCGAACCGTTGTGGTGGACACCACCGTGACGGCCCGCATGCGTCGCGATGCCGTCATCAGCAATGACAATATTCGGGCCGGCGACGTCGTCGTGGGTTTGGCTTCGTTTGGACAAGCGACGTACGAGAGCGAATACAACGGCGGCATGGGAAGCAACGGCTTGACGTCGGCGCGTCACGATGTCTTTGCCAAAAACTTGGCAGCCAAGTACCCGGAGAGCTTTGACCCGAGCGTTCCCGAGTCTTTGGTTTACAGCGGCAAGTACCAGCTCACCGACGTGGAACCGGAAACTGGCGTCACTGTCGGTAAGTTGGTGCTCAGCCCGACACGCACGTACGCGCCGGTTGTCAAGGCTGTTTTGGATGCCATCGATGTCAAGGATATTCATGGAATGGTGCACTGCAGTGGCGGCGCTCAGTCTAAGGTGGGACACTTTCTCGTTCCGGGCTTGCGAGTAATCAAGGATAACATGTTTCCGATTCCGCCCCTCTTCAGACTCATCCAAGAGTGCTCCAACACCGCATGGAGTGAGATGTACAAGGTGTTCAACTGCGGCCATCGCTTGGAGTTCTACTGCTCCCCGGAACACGCGCAAAAGATTATCGACATTAGCAAGAGCTTTAACATCGACGCGCAAATCATCGGCCGCGTCGAAGCAAAGGAGGGCGACTCTGAAGTGATTGTGCGCAGCGAGTACGGTGAGTTTACCTACTAAAGGAAATCGTGCGTTGTTATCAAGTATATATAATAGATCTCTCTTTTACACGACGCCCTGCTTGGTTGTTCCCGTGGGGCGATCCGTCTTACCCTCTGCCTCTTCCTTTGCACGACGCGCGTCGCGACGAGCCCGCAACTCCTCTATCGTCACCCCTCTAAGCTCGCGTCTGTAAAACAACAACCAATTCGCCGCCTGCGCTCTGCGCGTCATGTTCGGCGTCAAACCTTCCATCTTAAACCCTTTCCACCCGAGCGGCGTCAGCGTCGTCTTCAAGCCTTGCTTGTGTTCCTCTGGCACTGAACGCGTGAGCGCAGCGCACGCTGCCTTGACTGGCGCGTCAACCTTTGGATCGTACTTTCTCGTCACCCCAATCACATCCGGCGGCTGCGGGTAATTCTTTGCCCAATTCGGAAACACTTCATCTGGCGTCCATACCTCCACAGCCGTCAACGTCTCGGCATCGAGCTCCACTTTGCACCGGTACCCGAGCGCGTTCCACACCAGTTTATTCACCGCCTCATCGGAGAGCTCTGAGCGCACGATGGAGAGCAACACATCGTTCGAGATGGGATCCGGCCCGTTCGCTGTTTCATCCCACGGTTTCGCCCCGTACCCTTCATCTCTCGTCGTCGTCGCCGCCGCCACCGTCACGGCTGTATTCCCACGGCGTCGCGTCACTCTTCCAGTGGTGAGCCGCCGGTGCGTGTCGACACTCTTCTTTTGCACCAGTGTCGTCGTCGTCGTCGTCTTGAGCGACCAATCGCTGGCGACGGAAGCGACACGCATCGGTTTTATTAGATCACACCTTCGTCGTCGCTCGTCGGATCGCGCGTCCGCCTTTCGAGCGTCGCGTTCTGTGCACCGCTCGCTCGTATCGCTTTCGCTTTTGCTCCTTGGTTGCAAATGACTATCACTGTTTACACATATGGGAACGTTGGAAAAGTTGCACGTCCAAGCTTTAAAATTTCATCAAAAACCAGACCTCATTCCTCAGCGAACTTCGGTGTCGTCGATCGCGGGGACGACGCGTGCGAGACGACCATGGACGACGACGTCGTCATTGGCGGTGGGCGACGCGCGCTGACGAGCTGGATGAGCGGTGAAAACGCTGATGCGTATGGTGATTCATCACCATCATCATCGTTCGGTTCGCCGGCGTCTGATGCGTCGAGCTGGGCGACGCCCGTCTTTGGCGTCGCGATCGCCGTGAGCGCTTGCGCGATGGCGTACTTTGCATCGCCGAGCGTGTCGATTCGCGTGCGCGCGCAGGTTGGGTTGGCGTGGGCGCTGTCGATCGCCATCGTCGGGGTGGTTCCGGTGGATGTGTCGGCGACGATGCGGTTGAGCGGTTCGGAAGGCGGAGGCGTGCCGAGTGGATTGCCGCAAGCGTTCGACATGGCGTATTGGGGTACGTACGCGTTAACGTGGTTGATTTTGCCGTTGCATCAAGCGTACGAGGACGCGGCGGATTTCAACACGAAGGATAGGATTAAGAGAGCGGTGCGCGAGAAGGCGATGTTTGTCGCCATAATCGTGGCGTTGTTGGGCGTCGGAACGGCATCGTTAATGGCGAGCGAAAAGTTGAGCCTCGGGTCGATACGAGCGGCAGGTATAGTGTTGGCAAACGTGTGGGGTATTTCGACGGGCGTCCTTCTCATGGGCTTTGGTCTGGTGGATATTCCAAAGACGCTTTGGAACAACGCATCGTTCAGCGGTCGATTGACTCGAGCGTACAAGCACGTCGCGGGTGCGTCGAGGTCCCTCACGAATGCGCACGAAAACCTGGCAAAGCAGGTAACTACTGTCGCGACGACGTCCAGCGTGATGCCCAGACGACACGAGTTGCGATGGGCGATGAGCATCATCGAGAAGGAGGCGCCAGAGTTTTCTTCTGTGCACCGCGTGAGCGTAGAAGAGGCGCTCCAATCGGCGGATGAAGACATTCTCGATTACGATTACGACGAGCTCAATGACTTGGTGGCGCTGCGCAAAGCGGTTCGCAAAAGCGTGCGCGTGTATAATCGCACCAAGGCGCACTACGCGCTCGCCGTCGAGGAGGCGTTTCACGCAGAGTCTTTGGAGCAGAGCAAGTCGAATTCCATGAGGCGTCTGCATCGTCTGCCAAACTCTCCGATGCGAACGGGTTCCGCCGGGCGTTGTGTCGACAACCTCGAGTACACATGGTGCATCGTCATATTGCCGCTCTTATTGCGAATCGTTGCCATCGGGTTAGCCTTCTTTTCGGGCGCCATCATCCTCGCCGAGAGCACCATTTGGGTGAGCAAAGTTTGGGAAGAGGTTGAGGCTGTATCGCTCATGAGCGTCATGCTGGAAAATGCGAGGTCGAACACGCAGCTGTACATTGCCGTCGCGTTCCCGCTCTTCTACATGTGTCTCTGTACTTTTTATGCTCTGTTCAAACTGGGTATGTTTAGCTTTTATCAATTGGTTCCCCGACACACCGACGCGTTCTCTCTGCTCGTCAACGCTGGATTGGTGTGCCGCTACTCGGCGCCCATAGCGTTCAACTTTCTGATGTGTCTGCCAGTCATTCGCGAATCTGGGAAGATGACAACCTTCTCGCGGAAGATGACGGGTAACGTCCCCGAGCTCGCGACAGAACTGAACGTCATCGTGCCCACATTCCTCGGTTTGTTCTGCGCCGCGATTGCTCTGGGTTGGTTTGATGTTCTCGCACGTGTCTTCCACGCTGGCGACGGGTTCAAATTTGAGAGCGACAGAGACGTCAACGAAAACGTTGACGCCGGTAAAGCCATCGTAGATAGAGAACGAGCGGAGATCGCGGATGGCGGCGTCGTCGGAAGTGCGCACGAGTGTTTTGTGGCAGATGACGCACCTTATGAGCAACAACTTCCCGCCGTTTTGGAAGACTCTGTTTTGCAAGAGGAGCGGCGCGAAGCGCAAAGCAACCTTCTCTCTGGGGATCCAGAATCAGCGAGCGACAGATGGGAGACGCAAAAGACTAGACTCTCTCGTGCCGTGCAGCAATCCATGGAGAGATCACCGTCCACCCGAGGTAGAGCACCGGCTCAGCCAAGCTCTTCTCGCAACTCACCTCTCAACGAAGCGGGTCGCCAAAAGCTTAGCAAGCTCGATTCCATGTTCTCCTCCATCTCTCGTCGCAACGCATCCTTCTCGGATGACTGATTTGTCGAGCGCAAACAATATTTCAACCATGTACTACTGTACGCACCGCGTGTATCAATACTTTTCACTCACCACATCCGGCAACAACGCCAACGCCGTTCCGTCGACGCAAACCGTCCCACACTCCACCCTTCGCACCACCGTCTCATACCTCGCTCTCGTCCCAGACTTCCGCGTCAACATAATAATCGCTTCAACCTCTTCCCCAACGCGAACCGGCGCTCGGAATTTCAACTCTTGCGTCGCGTACACCGCTCCTGGATGCGCGCGCGACAACAACGCTCCGAAGACGGATGCGCTCAACATTCCGTGCACCACCCTCCCACCGAGTCGTTTCCCCCGCCCGTCGTCGTCGTCGTCGTCGTCATCGTTGTCGGTGGCGTAGTGAATTGGATTTTCATCCCCGCTCACCGCACCGAACGCGCGCACGTCCTCATCCGTAAACCTTCGTCGCAGGGAGAGTCGCTCGCACTCTGCTGAACTGTCACTGCTGCTCCTGCTGCTGCCGCTGCTACTGCTACTGGACTCACGCGTTCGATATCGAGACCACGTCGACGTCGTGGTGCACGCCGTCGCGCGTTTCGCGAGCAAAGTTTCGACGAACCGAGCGCGTCGCAACAGCATGACGTTGCGCCGAAGACTCGCGCACATTTCTCATTTCTTTCCAAATGCACCTCAGAGAGCGACGTCGGTCGACCATGACGCCGACGACCATGATGACGCCGCCGCCGACGGGTGTTCGACGACAACCCGGTGGGGATTGTTCGCGTTCGCCGCCGCCGACGCGCCGAAGCGGGGGTGATGGACGACAAAGGAGACGCACCGCGGGGAAACACCACTCGTTGGTTCAGCGGCGAAAGACGGCTTCTTCGTCGCGCGTCGTTGCCGCGTTTGCGATGAACGACGAAGAGGAGGAGGTGGACGACGGTATCGGTGGTGGTGCGAGCACGTCTGGACGGTCGTGGGAGGACTCGTTCGAGTCGTCGTCGTCGCCAACGACGCGAGGACGCCGACAAGGACGAAGTGCCGACGAGGGGAGATTCGACGGAGACGCGTTTTATGACGCGGGGTCGACGACGCGGGGTCGACGGGCGATGAATGGACGAAGTAGATCATCACGTGATAGACCATCGTCGTCGTCGTCTTCATCGTCTCGCGCGAGACCGGCGGTTTCGCCGCTGACGCGAAGAGACTACGAACGAGCTATTCCAATCGGCGCCACCGGGGAGCAATACGGATACTTTTGGGGTGACGGTGACACGGCGTTTCAGCGTGTCGGGTTGTCTCTGCTAACCACAGTGCTTACGGCGAACGCGCTACCGATCGTGGCGGTGCCGGCGAGTACGTTTTTCCTTTGGGCACCCGTGGCGTTGGCGGCGAGGAGAAACTCAAGAGCGCGTCGATCGAAATACGCCGGGCTCTGGCGAGCGAAAGTGCTCGAGGTGGCGCCCGTAGACACGCGCGGGGGGAGTAGGTTGGATTGGATGCTCGATATGCTGGTGGGTGATGACTCAGGCGCGAGGGTTTCGCTCAAGGTCCCGCTCAGAGCGGAATACGCCGACATCAACGAGGGCGACAACGTGGAGCTTGTTGTCACTTCGGATGATCCAGATTTTTACACGTTTCAGGCTATTCGCGAGGCATACGTCCCGGAAATCAACGTTTGGGTTGGCGAGTACCCTTTCCTCGACCGACGAGCGATGATTGCCATCAGCGATCGGTTCGCGCGCGAATCGCGATGATTGCTCTGTGACGCACGCGCAAGTGGATGGAAAAATTACGCTATAGGCTTACATGGATTATTGAAATCGAATCGAAAACGTGGTGCATTTTCGCGAAAATGCAAAAGAGAAAGAGAAACACAGCGCGTACTAATCGCGACGCGCCTCATAAATGAACGAGCGAACCGAGCCGATCCGAACCGAGCGGTTCGTCTCTTCCATCCATGCGTCGAGTCGTTACTTTTCATCGAGGTCCGACATCATCTTCTCCAACTCACTCGCCGGCATCTCCTCCAAACGCTTCTGCATCACCGCATCCTCGTAATCCTTCAACTGTTTCACGTACGTCATATCCTTGTTAAACACCCGCATGACGTACGACCCAACCCACGCGAGGGTGAGACCGAGGACAAAGGTCAACTGCACTGCGTTGCCCGCCCGCGTCGCATCCATTCCACCGATCGCTTGTAAACCGTAATACGCCCCGTAACCGGCGCCCGTGAGTCCACCACCGATGAGCATGACATCTTTACGCGTGTATCCAAACGGCACTGGGTCTTCATCACCACCACCACTCGTCGCCCGCGTCGTCGTCGTGAAGCGGCGTGTCGATCGGGTGCTCACCCTAAGCGTCGCGCCACTGCTACCACGACGCGTCATTCTCGCCGCTGTCGGTGCCTTGATCGCCATCATCGTCGTCGTCATCGTCATCGTCATCGTCGTCGTCGTCGTCGTCGTCGTCGTCCCGGGTTTCGCGAAACGCGAGCGTCGAACAGTGACGAAACGAATTTTGAAGGAACAAGTGTGTCAAGGATGGAACCCGTCTGTGCGCAAGCGCGCCAATCACAACGAACGCGCGCGCGTCACTGTTCGACCCTCGCTTGTCGTCGGGTGTAGTCGGGCATGGATGAGAGAGGAGGACGGGATCGCGGCGACGACACCTACGAAGGGTCGCGACGAAACCGATCGTCGACGAATACGTCAGTCGTGGATGGGTTCACGATGATGTCGGTTGAAGGTGAAACTGTCACTGATGACGCAGATGCGCGAACGACGATGCCGGTACGCGCGCCGGTGGGAAGAGGGATGTCGATGGATGATGATGGCGATGACGTTGGAACGACGACGAGTGCGAAAACGGAGCGGTATGCGTTGTATGCGTGTTTTTTAGCGATTGGAATGGGAACGCTGTTTCCGTGGAACGTGTTCATAACCGAGCGGCCGTATTTCGAACGTCGGTTGCGGGATGCGAGCGAAGGGGTGGCGAAGAACTTTGAGGCGGCGTTTGCGAATGCGTACGCGGGGAGTAATTTAATTGGGGTTTTGGCGTGCGTTCGGTTCGGGTTGGTGGAGAGATTGACGTCGAACCGGTCGAGATTGGCGGCGCCGTTGGTGGGCATCGCATTGTGCGTGTGGACGTGCGCGTTGGCGACGAGAGCGAGCGGTTGGAGCGGAGACGCAATCTTTGCGCAGACGATGATTGTGATTATCTTTGTGGGTGCCGCCACGGCGTTGGCTCAAGGGGGCGGATTCGCGGTGGCGAGCGATTTGCCGCCGGTTTATGCGCAAGCCATCATGAGCGGCCAAGCGGCGAGCGGCGTGGCGGTGTCGCTCGTGGCTCTCATCACGACCGCGGGGGCGGGAGGCGCCACTACCGATGGGGCTTCCACGACGCAAGCGGAGATTTACTTTTACGTCGCCACGCTCGTGCTGCTCACTTGCGCGGCTGCGACGTGGTACATGGAGAAAATCCCACTGTATGGCAGGTACGAATCCGTAGTGACTGCAAACGCCCAGAGAGAGTACGCGAACGCAGAGACGAGCGCTTTGCTCGGCGGCACCGATACGGACGGCGAAGACGCGGACGACATTGAATCGCGAGAGACAATGAGCGACGCGTTGACTCGACTCCCCGAGTCTTCGCGCTGGTTCGGACACGGCGATATTAGAAACTATCGTCTCGTCGTGCTCGTCACCTTTATCGCCACGCTGAGCGTCTTCCCATCAGTGACGAGCGCGATAGAAAGCTCCCACGGCGCACTCGGCGAGCTTTGGTCGCCCACACTGTTTCTACTTTTCAATATCGGAGACCTCCTCGGTCGACACTTGGCGACGGTGTATCCGAAATCACCACCCTCTGGCGCCGCTTTGCTCAAAACGGCGACGCTTCGATTCGTCTTTGTCCCGCTTCTCACCACCTGTCGCGTCACCACTCCCGGTTGGCGTCCACCCGCCCTCTTCACCTCTGACATCTTTCCCATCTTCTTCATCTTCACCCTCGCCCTATCCAACGGCTGGATCGCCAGTCTCGGCATGATGTACGGCCCGTCGGTTTCGCCCGCGTCGCTTCGCGCGCGAGAGGGCGTCGTCCTCACCCTCGCCCTCGTCGCCGGCATCTTCCTCGGCACCCTCCTCTCCTTGGTCATCATCGCTCTGTTGTAATCCATGTACGTTAAGACCCTTTGTTTTTCGTTCGTGGAACGCATTCCTCCGGGCGGGGCGCGTTCCAATGCGAATGTCCGCGCGCGACACCACACCAAAAAGACTTTCTCAGATTTCCTTCAGTGTCGAGCGCTCGCGGTGCACTTTATTTCGGCGGCTGACTCTGTTCACTCTGTTGGTTTCCTCACACGCCGACGACGACTCTGCCGACGACGGGGTGAAGACGCACGAGGGAAGGAAAACGAGCGAGGCGTCTTTCACACGCGTTCGATCGCGCGCGAAAAAATGGGTCGCGGGCGGTTTAATAAACGCCGAAACGGTGGCGGCGGCGGCGGACGCGGTGGTGCGTTTGCGAGGGATTTCAAGAGACAGAAGCGTGACGACGGAAACCGCGACAATAAATACGGGAAAACGTCGTTCGATGACATCGTAAAGACGAATGAAACGTTTGAGGCGTACTACAAGGCGCAGAAGATTGTCCCGGAGGATGAGTGGGAGACGTTTCTCGAAACGTTGAGAACTCCGTTGCCCATGACGTTTCGCATCAATGGAAGCGGCAAGTTTGCGACGGATATGCGGGATAACATGGAGGGTAAATTGTTTGCGGATTTGATGGCAAAGGCGAGTGAAGACGCAGAGTTGCGTGAAATTCCTCCGCCGACCCCCTTGGCGTGGTATCCGGATAGGTTGGCGTGGCAGTGCAGTTACACGCGGGCGCAGTTGCGACGGATGCCCGTGTTGCAGGGTATTTTTGATTTCATCAAAAACGCCAACGAGCTCGGGTCCATCTCGCGACAAGAGGCGGTATCGATGATTCCTCCCTTCTTTTTGGCGGCCAAGCCGCACCATCGCATCCTGGACATGTGCGCGTCTCCGGGTAGCAAGACTTTTCAAATTTTGGAACGCATGCACGGCGATTTTGACAGCAACGGGCAAGCGCTCCCCACGGGCTTTGTCGTCGCCAACGACGTCGACCTGAAGAGGTGCAACTTGTTGACGCACCAAACGAAGCGCGCAAACTCGCCGACGCTCCTCGTCACCAACCACGAGGCGCAAAAGTTCCCAATCATCACGGGACCGAATGGCGAAAAGTTTGACTTTGACGCCATCCTTTGCGACGTGCCGTGCTCGGGCGATGCCACGATGCGCAAGGCGCCAGATATTTGGAACAGATGGGTAGCAGGTAACGGCAACGGCTTGCACAGCTTGCAGCTGAAGATTGCCTTGCGCGGTGCGCAGCTGTTGAAGATTGGAGGCCGTCTTGTTTATAGCACGTGCTCGCTGAATCCGATTGAGAATGAAGCCGTCGTCGCCGCGTTGCTCAAGGAGTGCAAGGGCGCTTTGGAGCTTCTTGACGTGAGCGATGAATTGCCAAACCTCAAGCGAAGCCCTGGTCTTCATGAGTGGCAAGTTTGGGACAAGTTTGGTTACCACCCAAGCTTTGACGGCGAGGAACAAATGCACAAGTTGTCCGCCACCATGTTCTCGGATGAGGAGACAAAGAAGCTCCCGCTCGAGAGGTGCATGCGCCTGTTGCCGCATCATCAAGACACTGGTGGATTCTTTGTCGCCGTCTTCGAAAAGAAGGCGGATATGGAAGTCCCGGTTGAGCACACTGGCAAGCAAATGGCGACGCCCAAGGAGAGACTCAAACTGTCCATCAACGTCGGCACCGATGGCAACTGCTCCCTGTCGTATGAAACCTTTACGATTACCCGCGCGTCCAAGGCAGTCCCGCCGATTGTTAACGCAGATGGTGAGTACTTGCTGCCGCACCGCGGTGCCAAGGGCCCGAACGGCGGTGGCAGATGGTTGGGTATCGATCCCGTCCTCCCGGTGAACGATCCAAAGGTGATCAACAGCATCTTCAATGTCTACGGTATTCAAGCGAGCGACATCGCCTTAGACAAGAACTGCGTCACTCGCACTTCTGACACTTCGAGACCGAAGCGCGTGTACACCATCACCGATTCGCTGCGCGAATACCTCGCGTGCGATACCCAAGAGGCGCTTCGCGTCACGTCGTGCGGCCTCAAGGCTTTTGAGCGCCAAGAAATCAAAGACTCTGAATCCTCCGGTGGATCCATTTGCGACTTCCGTCTCACTCAAGACGGTTTGCCGATGATATTTCCTTTCGTCCGAAAGCGCATCGTGCGTCCGACGTTTGAAGAATACAAGAAGATTCTCGAACGCCGCACCATCGCGTTTGAGTACAGCGCCGAAGCGCCTGAGCGCGCCGTCGTCGCCGACGAAGCCACCAAAAAGGCTCTTCTCGATCTCGCCCTCGGTTGCTGCATCCTCATCCCCCGCGATGAAGATCTCGCAGCGATCAACGTCAGCAAGCTCGATCTCGCCATTGCCTGCTGGCGCGGCAGAACGTCTTGCAACCTCCTTGTCAGCAAGGCGGAGACTGTGCACTTCATCGATAAATTGAAGGCTGCCACATCGTCGACGACCGAGGACGCCCCGATGGAATCTTGAGCTCTGACGATCACATCACACACCATCACACAGACAGACATCTTAGCGTTGTAGTAGAATTCACGAGTAAACCAAACAACTTTTTCTTCTCCGCAACCGTCGTCGTTATCCACACAACCTTCTGTCCTCACAACGAACCGCGACCGAAATGATACTTTGCTCGTCCGCCTTGGCATCCCGCGTGTTGACGACGCACCGGGCGCCGCGACGAGGACGACGAACGATGACGACAATGCCGCCGCGTTCGGATGACGCGCGCCGCGTGACGCGCGCCGCGTCGACGTCGACGTCGAGTGAAGATGAAAGTGAAAAAGATGCTTTGGGTCCGAGCACGTCTGCACCGAATAAAATGACGCTCGAACGCGCGCTTAAGCGCATGTGGACCCGGGCGGATCGCGGACACGTGCACGGAATATCTGGTGGGGCGTACACTGCGCTCGGAGCTGTCGTCATGGGTGGATGGTTTCGAGACGATGTCGATGCGGTTTTGACGAGCGGAGCGCAGCTGGCGGACGGAGCGGACGTCGCGACGACGACTATGGCTTTGATCTTGGCGACGACGTGCGCGGTGAGCGGTGTGCCGCTGTCAAAGAGTAGAGGATGGAGAAAGACGGAATTAAGTCTGCGATCGATAGCCTTTCAGCTCGTGCTCACGTGGGAAGCCTTGCGATTTGGCGGCGTCGTCGATCCCGCGGCGCCGCGAACGCCAATTTTAGACTCCATGGCGCTCGCTTACGCCCCTTTCCTTTGGCAAACCATCACCTCGGCCTACGTCATTCTCGCCACCAAGGACGATAAGCGCGCCGCGCTCGCCGTCTGGCTCGGCACCCTCGGTTTCGCCGCGCAAATCCTTCCGGCGCAGCGCGTCCTCTCTCAATCCGGCGTCTCCCTCCTCGACGCCGCGCGTCCCGGATTATCCACCGTCTGGGCTCACTCCACCTTTGGTCTCGTCTGGCTCTTAAACTGGTCCACGTTCGGCGCCAGTCTTCGCGCTCGAGACGTCACAGACGACGAAAACTACGTCAAATGGTTTCTTCTCCGTCCCTCCGTCGCCTGGCTCGCCCTCTTTGTCGCCGACGTCGCCGCTCGCCGTCCATTCGTCTCCCTCGCCGATTATTTCACCTCCCTCGCCGGGAGCGTCGTCGTCACCGCCTCGACGGGTTAACCTCGCGGCGACGCGCGGCTCGGCCCATCCCTTCGTCCCGGTCATCCGGTCATCCGGTCATCCATCAGAGTCACCCAACCGAGTCATCCACCCATCCACCCATTCATCCGAACAGTTGTGTACTTTAATGAGGATACTTGTGTGTGGTACTGGTACTACCATATATGACTTAATAGTATAGTACTTGTGGTAGTAGGTACTAATAAGTAGAGTCATGAACCGTGAAATAAAGATACTTGTACAGTACAGTGGTAGTTCCGTCGGTGCCACGTCGGTGCCGACGAACGGACGACAGAGGGCGACGAACAACGGACCCGAGCGGTCAAGGGGACGCCGTCGGTGAGTCGGTCGGTCGGTGGCGATCGGTCGTCTGTCGGTCGTCGTCGTCGGTCGTGGCGTTCGAACGAACGGACGGACGGAAGGACGGAAAGACGTCGACGTCGGTTGATTGGTTGATTGGTTGATTGATTGGATTAATTTCTCAACTGAATTAGACGCGTTCGTTCGTTCGTTCGTTCTTTCGTTCTTTCGATCGTTCGTTCGTTCGTTCGTTCGATCGCGTGGGTCTCGCGGAGATACGGGGATAATTCATCTCCCGACGACGACGCTGGGACGCGGAATGCCGGCGACGACGCGCCGACGGGTGCGGCGGGGCGGTGAAAAGAGCGCCGACGCGGCGGCGGCGAAGAGACGAGCGCCCGAGGCGAAGGGCGGAGGGAGGAATGAAGTTTTGATCCCGGACGCGGCGACGGTGGCGACGACGAAAACGTCGTCGGATGCGTCGAGCGAAACGCTTCGGGTGTTGTTGGCGACGGATGACGACGCGACGAGAGCGGTGGTGGCAACCATGCTTCGAGAACTCGGCGCTCTGGTCGTCGAAGCGTCCACCGGCGAAGGGGTGTTAAAGGCGCTTAAAGATGAGAAGACGCCGTGTGATATGATTTTGACGGATATTCTCATGCCGGAAGTCGATGGCGTGGCGCTGTCGGAGACCATGCGCACGAATAAGACGCTCAAGGAGGTGCCGGTGGTCATCATGTCGACGGTGGATGAGAGAGACGCGTGCGCGGCGAGGTTTCAAGACGCCGGAGCGGTGGAATTTCTCACGAAACCCGTCTCTAGGGTGGAGCTCAAGGAGAGTCTAGCGCACACGCGTCTTCAGAGTCACGCTAGCGAGAGCGCGGACAGGGGAAGCGGTGGCGCCGGATCGGGCGGCGTGGATGGTAAAGCGGCCGAGGTTGGATCTGGCAGCTTCCACGGCAGCGCGAAGAGCTCTCTCACCAAGCTGACGGCGATGGAAAAAGCCATGGGATCGGGATCGGGGCAGAACGACTCGGGAAGCGACAACGCGTATAACGGGAAAAAGATGACGCGTCGCGCCGAGGCGGCGGCGATCGATCGATGGGCCAGTCAAGAGGGCGGCTCGGGCGACTGCGGCTCGGGCGGCTCTGGTCAGGGCACGGGATCGGGCTCCGGATCGCACGAAGGCTCTGGATCGGGCCAGCGCGATCCAAACGATAACGTTAACTTCAGAGGCTTGAGTATTCAACTCATCAAGGCGCACGGCGGCGCGACGACGATGCTCGAGCTGAGTTTGCCGAATCACACGGAGGAGCACGTCGTCGTTAGAAGATCCAACTCGCGATCGGCGTTTCACGGCTTTCAAAAGTATCTCAAGGATGAAAAGAAGGACTCTTCAGTGCAGATGATGAGCGTTGGTCTTACAAAACAGCATCAATCCTTCTACGAGGCGTCCTCTATGATGCCTCCGGGTGATTTTGCCAAGTTTTTCGGACCGATTCTGCCTCCGCCTCCGCCCATGCCGCCAATGGACGTGCCCGTGTCGTACGTCAACATGAATGCGTACGCGTTGGGAAACCCGCAAAACTCGGCGAGCATGTCTGAGATAGGACAGTCGTATCAAGTGGGTAATCCATTCTACAACGTTCTCCAGAAGGCGGCGGATCATCCGAGATCTACCAAGGCTTCAGAGCATCGTGCAGAGGCGATTCGTCGCTTTCTCAAAAAGAGAAAGGAGAGAAACTTTGATAAAAAGGTTCGCTACGCTTCTCGGCAAAAACTAGCGGAAGCCCGACCTCGGGTTCGCGGTCAGTTTATTCGCAACACTGAAACGACCGATAACGGTTCGAACGATGCGAAGAACAGCAACACGAGCGCCGCCAGGGGTGAAGTCGAGGGTGCCGAAATCGAAGAGTACGGTCACGGCTCGAATACGGCGTCCAAGGACGGATCTAAGGAGGGTTCACGCAGTTCCTCTCGTGAAGCCGGTCAAGGATTTCAAGTGAAAACGGATTCAAAGTAGAATCCGAAACTATATCTTGCATTCTTTACAACGCAAGATACGCAAGCAGCACGCACGCAGCGCAATCAAGATTTATGAAAAAAGGTTTTCCGCAATCTTTGTAATTTACAGTACGTACACTACCGGTATCGACCTACGAAACTATGGACCTACGAAACTCAAATAGCTACCGCTAGGAAAGAGAACGATATGGAAAACCTCGCCGACGATTGGTGAGCATGCGACTCGTTCCCTCTTTTTCACAGTCGCCCCGCTCAGATTATCGGGTACGTCTGGAAAGCCCCACGCGGTGACGATAACCCACGGTGGGGCGTTTTCATCGTCACTTAACAGCTTTCGTGCTGTCTGTATCACCCTCATCACGTCGGTGCACAGCATGAATCCTTCCCAACGATGCATCTCTATTGCACTCTCACTCGGCGACGACTTTCCGTTGACAATGCCGAGACTCACGCGTCCGCACCAATCCAGAACTCTCTCGAAATCGTCAACATTGACTTCCTTACTCTCTCCACGCTTTGGTGGCTCCAAACTTTGCAAAAGTTTTGCGTTGTTTCCCTCCAAATCAGCCTCGATGACGCAAAAAGTCTTGACATTGTCCACTCGCCGAGCGTTCGTCGCGCCCTTTGGAAAAGTAACCTCTTGACGCTCCCCATCCACCTCGAACGCGCACACCACCGGTGTCTTCCCCGTAGACATCTCTAGCGTTCTTGCGCACTCCCCGATTCGATCGTGAAACCTATTCGACACCGCAAACTCCCTCCGCGTAAGATTTACGCTCGCGCCCGCTTTGCCGTACGCATCCGTCACGCACGGCAACCCGAGCGTCTCCTTTCCCTCCTGCATCAACGACGCCACGAACCGACCATTTGGCGTCACGCACCACACATCCATAGACTCTGCCGCGTTTGCCGACGCCGCAACCGTCTTCATCCCGAACGCGCCGCCGCTTATACGTTTCTTTGCGCCATTCCGCTTTGCTTCGCCGCCGTCTCCTTTGCTCTCCACCCTCTCAACCAACCTGCGCACGTGTTCGTGCACAAAGTGCGGATCCAACGCATCCGCGATCGACATCATCGCTTCGTGTCGCCAACTCTTCGTCGGCGTCGCGCCGGGTTCATCGAAAACGCCCGTCGTCGACGTCGTCGGGGTTGACTTTGAAGCACCAGGAAACCACGCGTCGATGCGTCTCACGAACGGCACGCGCGCCTCGACGCTCGCCTCGACGTCACACCGTGGGTGCTCGAACGATCCCCATCGCGCGCGTCTGTTTGTCGACATCGTCCAGCGTCCGTCCGTCCGTCCGTCCGTCCGTCGTTCAGTGAACGACGTTCACTGGCGTCTCTCTCGACCCGTGGGTTCGTTACGCACCAGCCGTCAGTGACGAACGCGCGCGATTAAGACCAAGGGTCACGAAGAGGGAGGAGAGAAGCGAGACGAAAACAAAGAATAATGGGTGAATCCTTCGGCGAGGGCGTGCCCTTTGGAGACGTACGTGCGATGCGAGACGCGGAGGACCGAATTCGCGAAATCCAGTGCAATGCGTTGGACATGAATTGATGAACGACGGACGCGCGCGGACGCGTATACGTATATCTACTGCGGCGCTTGCGTTTCGAAACGACTGACTCTTTCGTTAAAATCGTATCGACACAGCCAACGTGGTACAACGGGTTTAATTCGCCGTACTACACGAGCTCGCACGAGGCGTTTCGAGCCAAGGTTCGCGCGTTTGTCGAGCGAGAAATCGCTCCGTACACGCACGAGTGGGATGAGTCGAAGACGATACCGGCCGAGGTGTACCGGGCGACGTACGCAGCTGGAATCTTGCCGGCGGTCGTCGGGAAACCGTGGCCGAAGGATTTGGTGCCCGAGTGCGAGGAGCCAAAGGATTTCGATTACTTTCACGAGTTAATCGTCTTTGACGAGTTTGCGCGTTGTGGAAGCGGCGGAGTGTTGTGGGGGTTGTTAGAAGGGTTGCACATCGGTTTGCCGCCTGTGTTAAACTTTGGAAGCGAGGACTTGAGACGGAGAGTCGGTGCGCCGTGCCTGAGAGGGGAAGGGATCATCTGTTTGGCTATTACAGAGCCATACGCTGGGAGTGACGTGGCAAATATTCGATGTGAAGCCAAGCTCGATCCTAGCGGTAAGTTTTATCGCGTCACCGGGGAGAAGAAGTGGATCACGAATGGCATCTGGGCGGACTTTTTCACCGTTGCCGTGCGAACGGGTGGGCCTGGCATGGGTGGCATCTCTCTGCTCGTCATCGAGCGGTCGATGCCCGGTGTAGAGTGTCGGCGCATGGATTGCATGGGCGTGTGGGCGAGCGGCACCACTTTCATCACCTTTGAAGACGTCAAGGTGCCGGTCGAGAATCTGATCGGTAACGAAAACGAAGGATTCAAGTACATTATGCATAATTTCAACCACGAACGGTGGGGATTTGTCATCCAAGCGAACAGGTTTGCCAGAGTCTGTTACGAAGAGTCTTTCAAGTATGCGCACCGTCGCCGAACATTTGGCAAACCGCTCATCGAGCATCCCGTCATTCGGCACAAACTCGCCGAAATGGTTCGACAAGTCGAGGCGACGCACTACTTGTTGGAGACGATCACCTATCAGATGAACACCATGACTAAAGAGCAGGCGGCCAAGGCGTTGGCTGGCTTGACGGCACTCGCCAAGGTGCAGAGTACCAAGGTGTTTGAGTTTTGCGCCAGGGAAGCGGCGCAAGTGTTTGGCGGGGCGTCGTACGTCAGGGGTGGCCAAGGTGAGAAGATTGAGCGACTTTACAGAGACGTTCGGGCGTACGCGATACCCGGAGGTAGCGAAGAAATCATGTCAGATCTCGGCATACGGCAATCGATGAAACAATGGAAGATTGCGCAGTCACGCTTGTAATTTCATGCTATGTTTGTTCTACATGTACTCGAGTTTCTAAGAATGTTAAAGCTCACTAGCCGCTGTGATGAGTTCCTTGGATGTTGGGACTGGATCGTCATTGGCTTCAACCTGCTTGGTTAAAAAGTCAATCCATAAATCTGCCACCGGAACCTCCTTATTCTCACCCGTCGCTCCTGTCACCTCGAGAGCGACTCCTATCGCGCCCGCCGCAATGCTCACGGGAGCTCGGGCAATCTTTCCTATGACGCCGCGCTTCTTGGTGCGCTTCTTCAAATTCTCCATGCGTGCCTTTTGTGTCTGTGTAAAGCCGAGCATTTTCGACATCAAATTGAGAATCTCGTCAGCCTGCTCTCGCTCCAAGTAGGCGATGAACAGATCGCTCACAATGCGCTTGTCCAAGAGCTTTTCACTCTCCACCATCATATCGCTGCTCTTCTGGAGCGCGTGATGTAACGCTTTCCGAAGCTTACTCGCCTCACCCGTCGCCTTGATGCACTCCTCTTGCGCGACTTTTAATTGCGTCTGAAATTTCGCCAAAGTCTCTTCCGCTTTCCTCGCCTTTTCTTGCGCTTCCGTGCACGCCGCGCGATCCGTTGACGCTTGAGAAGTGAGAGACGCCAGCTTTTGTCGCAGATTTGCCGCTTCCGCGCGCTGCGCATCTGAACTCTCAATTTCCGCGTAGTACGCTCCCAAAGCCTTTTGCAAATTATTAACCTCTTCATCTCGCGCCTGGACGATCCCTCGAAGCCTCGTCACCTCTGCATCGTTCCCACTCAGACTCTTCTTGTACTCGCTCAGCTTTCTCTCGTACTCCCGTCGCTCCTCTTCCCGCGCCTCGTCGATCTCTCTCTCTTGTTCCTCAGCCACTTCATCTTCTTCGTCTTCAATCTCCAACAAGTGCGCTCGCAACTTTTTCAACTCGGCGTGCATCTTATCCCGTTCTCGACGCAACTCTCCAATCTCTGCCTCCGCCGCATCCATCGCCGTCGCGTTCCTCGCTTCAGCCAATCCCCTCTCTCTCTCCGCTTCCCGCGCCGCATCCAGCGCCTCTGCCAACCTCCTTCGCAGTTCCCCGCTTTCTCCGTTCCCCGCCGCGTTTTCATTCGCCTCTTGCATCGCCGCCATCATCTCTGCGAATTTCATTTGTTCTCTTTCAATCGCTTCCCGGACTGCTTTTTCAATCGCGCCTTTGTCCGTCGTCGTCGTCGTCGTCGTCGTCGTTTCTTCATCAGCCTGACCAGTTGGTCGTTTAAAGTTTTCTGACATCGTCTTCCTTTCGTCATCGTCGTCGACGACGTTCGTTTCAACCCCGGTCGTCGATCCCGTCGCCGCATCGCGTTGCGTCTTTGTCCGCTCCCTTTCCGCCGCAACCTTGGCCCGAAGCGCCGCGATTCGATCCGCCGCGGACGTCATGTCGTTGACCGCGGCGTCGCGCTCTGAGGAAGACTTTGTTGATGGCGCGCTTGATGGATACTTTTGTACAACAAACATTCTTGATGATGATACAACGTATTGATGGACTACGACGAAACGGCGGAACGAGGTAACGAAGCAAGAATATCCTCCGAGGATAACCGCACGATGCGATCGTCGACGGTGAATTGAAAGACACCGCCGTCGATGAAGACGCGGAGCGGTTCGGCGTCTCTCTTGCGACAAGCGAGCCACATGGATCGAGCGTTGATGAAAAATACGACGCCCTCTCTGCCGACGACGTCCGGGGTGCGGGAGTGACGAATGATCTTAATTACGGCGCCGTGGAGATCGATGCCTCGGGTGAGACGGCGGAAGACGTCGTCGTGGGATCGAGCGTCGCGCACGAGGGCGCGAGCGTACTTTTCCCACGCAGCACGAAGCGGCGCAAACGCGCTCCATTTGCACTGATGGAGAGGTAAGCCGTACATTCCGCGTTTGCGCATCGCTGTTGCGGTGAGTTTTGCCGCGTTAGCTTTGGCGAAGCGCTCTCGCAGCGCCTTGGCGCGGGAATCACCGTGATCCAACGCCCGCGTGGCGTCGTCCAAAAGCAACGCCTTGTCTTTGCTCAGTTTACCTCGCAAAACTTCATCCGCATCCCCATCCTTTGCCCTCGTCGCCAACAAATCCCTCGCGTACGTCTCCACGTACAATCTCCTCGTCTCTTTATCATCGCTCGTCACCGCCTCGACGAGCAATTTTGCGCGTTTCTTTGAACCGGCAAACTTTTCTGTAGCTGCCGTCGCCGTCGCGCGTTCGCGCGCCTCCTTCGTCAACGGCGCGTAATACGACGTCGACGGGTCGTTCCCTTCGTCTTCATCCTCGACGTCGTTCTCCATCAACCGTCCGCCTCTTCCACCGCGAACGTTACCACCCACCGGTTTCCCACGCGTCGTCGTCGTCGTCGTCGTCGTCGTCGTCGGTCCACTCTTTCGTTGTTGATTCTGACTCTGTTTCTGTTTCGGCGTCTTTGACGTCGCCGCCATGCGTCCAGCCATCCTCGCGGCCGCCGCGGCCGCCATCCTCGCGTCCAACGACGCGATCCGCGCCGCTTTCTTCTTCGCTGCGCTCTCCGACGACATCACGTCGTCGTCGTCGTCGTCGTCGTCGTCGTCGCAGTCTGAAGACTTTAGTGTGTGACGCGCTCGTTGTTTTCATAGTCATCGTCAAGTCATCGATGTCGTCGTCTTTACGACGCGTCTTTGTCGTCGGCGTCATCGCGTGCGCGTACATCGCGACGTGCATCCGCGTGGTTGAATCGTCGCCCGTCGTCGTCGTCGTCGGGTCGGTGAACGCGGACGTGATCGCCCGCGTCGACCGGGTGCCACTGGTTGAGGAAACGGTTTCGACGACGTCGGCGTCGGCGTCGTTCGCGGTCGGGGGGAAAGGGGCGAATCAGGCGGTCGCCGCGGCGAGGTTAGCGATGGTATCGACGACGACGACGACGGGGGATGCCGCCGCCGCCGCCGCCGTGGGTGCGTCGTCGTCATCATCACCATACGACGACGTGATGTTTGTTGGAAAATTTGGCTCGGATGAATACGGAACGCGAATGTGGAACGAACTGGAAGCCGAGGTGGATTTGAGGGCGTCGACGAGGAGTGCGATCGGAAGCGCGAGTGGGATGGGGTTTGTCATGCTCAATGGTGAGGGATTGCCGAGCGCGGTGGTTGTTGGAGGGGCGAATGCGTTGGATTGGAACGAGGACGACGAAGCGTTGGAGCGAGAGTTGGCCGACGCAATGCGAGGCGCGTCGACGGTGATGCTGCAGAGAGAGATTCCAGAGCGGGTGAATCGAGCGGCGGTGAGAGCAGCGAGGAAGGTTGGGGTGGAGAGGATCGTGCTCGATGCCGGTGGATCGCACGGGGTGGTGGATCCAGAATTGTTGGCGGTGGTGGATTACGTGGCGCCAAACGAGAGCGAGCTCGCGGGAATGGCTGGCGTGAAGAGCGTGGAGACGGACGAGGAAGTCATTTCAGCGGCGCGTTCTGTCATCGGGAACACTCGGGCGAAGATGTTGTGCACGCTCGGAGCGAGAGGTGCAATGTTGGTGTATCCCGGAACGAATGGGGAGGTGATTCGCGTGGACGCGGCTCCGCTACCAAAAGGATCGAAAGAGGTGGACGCCACGGCGGCTGGCGATGCGTTCCGAGCCGCGTTCGCCGTGGGGTTGAGCGAAGGAAAGAGTGAGAGGAACGCGATGCGATTCGCCGCAGCCGCGGGCGCACTGACAGTGACGAAGATTGGGGCGATGCCGAGTCTGCCGACGAGGAGCGAAGTCGACGCGTCGCTTGGCGAAGAATCCGCCAGCGTAGGAAAGCCGCGCAAGGCTCGGAACCAGGGCGCGAGAGCGCCCCTGCGTTTCGCCAGTAGACTGAACTCGATGAAGGCGCGACAAGATTTGTTCCCAGGGAAAGACGCGCGGGTCCCAGAGGTGTTCAACCTCATCAAGCGCATGGCCACCGTGGATGGAATCTCCTCGGTTTTCCTCAATTTCCCCGAACACTTTGTAGATGGAAAGAAACAGCTCCGAGCGCGCGACTTGAAGAAGAAGATTGAATCTCACGGTCTCGTCACCGGCGCCGTGTGCGTGCGATTCCCGGAGGAGTATCGCCTCGGAGCGTTTACCAATCCGGATGAGGTTCTGAGAAGTAGCGCCGAGGCGTTGGTGCGATCCGCGTGCGCCGCCGCGACGTCTCTCGACGCCGAGGAGGTTGTCATCTGGCCTCGCTACGACGGTTACGATTATCACCTTCAAGCGGATTACGCCGTGGAGTGGGAAAAAATGGTGCAGAGCTACCGTCGCGTGTCTTCAAGCGACGAATGTGCCTCGCTCAAGGTGTCTGTCGAATTCAAGCCCACCGACGAAAAGAGCAGGTTCAGCTTCATCCCCACCACCGGCGCCGCGATCCTTCTCGCCCAAGCCGTGGGCGCAGCAAACTTTGGTCTCACTCTCGACGTCGGTCACATGATTGCCGCGGGTGAAAACCCCGCGCAAAGCGTCTCCATGGCGGCGACGCGTGGCTTGCTCTTCGGCCTTCAGCTCGGAGACGGTTACTCCCGCCTCGGCGCCGAGGACGGTTTGCTCTTCGCATCCGTCAACCAACGCGCCGCATTCGAGCTCGTCGACCAACTCTACCGTTTCGGCTACGCCGGCGCGCTCTATTTCGACACCTTCCCTCTCAACGAGGACCCGACGAGAGAAGCCGAATCCAACATTCGCGTCTTTTCTCGTCTCTGGCGTCGCGTCGCCCGGCTCGTCCCGCGCATCGACACCCTTCGCGCCAACCGAGACGCCATCGGTATCCACGAGACCCTTCTTTCTTCGTAGTTGTTCGTTTCATCGCGACGTACACGACGACGCGCACGACTACTACTGACTACTGACTACTACCACCGTAACGCAAACCAAACCAAAAAGTCCAAACAAAATCCGAAACGGCGCATAAAATCTAACCGACGAACCCAGTTTCACGTTTCACGGTTCACGACTCATCATTTTATCCCCCACTCCTCGCCGTGTGGTGGACGCGCGCGACGGAATATTTTCCACTTTTTGTTCCTCATCACACCGAGCCGCCCGCCCGGTGCGGTGCGGTGCGACGCCAACGCGCGGGTCCAGGGTCGGAGAGAAGGGACGAGCGAGCGAGGGACGCGGGGGAGCGATCGCGCGACGGACGACGACGACGTCATCGTCGTCGTGTGCGACCGCTTTTTCGCAGTTTTTCGCGCGGTTCCATCCTCGTCATGCAGAACGACGCCGCGCGCGGGTCCGGGAACGACGACGACGACGGCAACGGCGACGGCGACGGCGATTGCGGCGGACGAAAGTCGCCGGCGAGCACGCTGGTGGCGTCGACGAGCTCGGGATCGGAAGGGTTCGGAGAGGGAGGGAAAGGAGGAGGGAAACCGGATGCGCGAGCGACGACGTGGACGAAGACGCCGGTCGGCGACCTTCGAGCGTCGAGACGGTTGAGTAAGAGGGAACTCGAGGCGCACGCGGAGGTTTTGGAAGGCGGTGGGACGAGGTCGATGACGTCGACGACTTTGTCGTCGCGCGAGGCGAGCGACGGAGAGGGCGACGCGTCGGAGCGACGGACGAACGGGGCGTCGGAGTTCGCCGCCGCCGGGAGTTTGGGGTGCGTTCTCGAGGCGGATACCGTGGATGAAGAGCGCATGGCGATGTTTGTCCCAGATGAAGTGATTCAGTCGTTGACTTTTGGGTGGAGGTTCAAGTTGGATGATTTTCACCTCGTCAAGGTGATTGGAAGAGGGCGGTACTCGGTGGTGTACCAAGCGTTGTATCGACGAATGTCGATGGAGGTGGCTTTGAAGTGTTACACCAAAGCGAAGATGAAGGAACACGTCTACGGGCAGGTGGCGCATGAAATTGCCATACATAGCTCGTTGAATCACCCCGGGGTGACGACGTTTTACGGTTCGTTTCTCGACCCGGCGACGGGGAACTACTACATCATTTACGAGTTGGCGGAACGGGGCGACGTCTTCAACGCCATGGCCCGAAGCGGCGGTCGGTTCACCGAACCCCGCGCGGTGCAAAGCGTTCTGAAACCAATCATCTCCGCGCTGAATCATCTCCATTCTTTGAACATTGTCCACAGAGATATAAAACCGGAAAATTTGCTGCTCACATCGAATGGCAAGGCCAAGGTGACGGATTTTGGTTTTTCATTACATTTGGACTGGTACAGACCCCTGGGTCGTTTGGGGACTACGGATTACATGGCACCAGAGGTGATTGCATGCGATAAAAATCGACGCGACGAGCTTGCCGCGGCACATCGTCCCGGCTACGGTAAACCCATCGATATATGGGCCATCGGCGCTTTGGCGTACGAGATGGTTGTCGGTTTCCCACCGTTTCAATCAACCTCTCGTGAAGACGCTTATAAGCTGATTTTTTCAGGCAAGTTTAAGACGCCGACTTTTGTGTCGCAAGAAGCGTCAGATTTCATTAGCAAGTGCCTCGTTGTGGATCCATCGGCGAGATTGAGTATCGTTGAGATGGCTGAACATCCTTGGATTAAGAATCGCGGCGTGAGCGTACAGACCTCGGCTCCAAAGAGCGTTCTCGATCTCAACCTCGACGACTTGAGATTAAGCGGCGAGGGCATACAGCGCGCAACTTCGTGCACACCGTTGCCGTCATCTCGACACACTCCAAGTCTATCGACGCATCTCGCATCGACGATGATTACTCAGCAAGAGCTCCGTGGTATCCAAGATGATCTCGATTGGCAATACGATGGCGCGAGCTACGACGAACAATCGACGGTGGAAGTTCAACGTTCAGCCACCATGTTTGCTGTCGATGGTGATAACACATCTGTATCATCAAACATGGCGAGAATGACGACGCGGTCATTCAGTTTAAGCCACAAGTTGAGGCGTATGGGCTCCAAATTCGTGAGACGCTTCAGACAAAGAGATTGAATTTTTTTTGACGGGAAGTTTATTTCTCCTTAAAATTTCTTGCTATGTAAAACATCATAGACATCTAGTAAACTATCTGTGTCGCTGTCGTGAAATCGTAAAATCGCATCGTTCGAAATCTTGAGTCGGACGCGGATGCGTCGGTTGGAAGTTCAACAGCGTCAACGCGCGCAGTCGACGCATTGCGCCACTTCCTTCCAGACGCCAGTCGGGACGTAGCGACACCAATCCGCACAGAGCGCAAGGGCGGCAGCGAACAACGCGTACGCGCGCAGTTTAGTTGACTTACTTTCGTTTGACGGCATCGTTTCTTCTTTTTATTTCTTCGATCGCGGTCGTAGTTGCGTCGATTTCTGATGCGTTGTCGTCGTCGTCATCGTATGGACATTTCCTCGTCTTCTAGTCTACATCGGTCTACAGTCTAAAGTTCACCCATGGCTCGGGCAAACTTGGGAGACTCTCGCGTTTCCACGATCAAATCACCCGCATCTTGGTCTCGCCACGGCATCGCTGAGCATGGAATCGTAATCGCACTCGCAAACAAAAACAATCCATCCGGATGCGCTGAGTCTCTGGCGCCGTACCGAGCGTCGCCGAGTATCGGGCACTTCAATTCCCTACTGTGCCGCCTAATTTGATGCGTACGTCCCGTTCGCGGGTAAAAGTCAACCAAAGCCAGCGTTCCAATCTCCGTATCGACCGTCTTCACCACGGTGTACTCGGTGTACGCGTCTAAACCACCGACCGGCGTCTCGACGCAACCGCTCGATTGCTCTGGCCTCCCTCGAAGCAGCGCCCGATACCGCTTCTTCACCTCGCGTCGCTCGAACGCTTTTTGCAACGATGTCAACGCTGCTCGAGTCTTCGCAATGATCAACAACCCACCCGTTGGTTCATCCAATCGATGTGCGGGTCTCGGCGTCGGCAACACGTATCCCTCGGTTCCGTGAGCCGATGGCTCGAGCTGACACCCAGCCGCTCGCTCCGCGCTCCACTCCCTTCCACCTCCTCCGCCCATCGTCACCAACCCGTGTGGTTTCGTCACCACCGCACAGTGATCGTCCTCATACACCACACCCAACCTCACCTCTTCCGGCATCGTCGCTCTCGCCGAGCTTACAACTTTTGCTCTTCGCTCGCTCGAAACCGACGCCGCTGTCCTCGCGCTCACCTCCAACTCATCCCCATCCCTTGCTTCATGCGACGCCAAGGCCCGCACACCGTTCACGTACACCTCCCCGCGTCGACACGCGCGTTTCGCGCTCGTCGCCGACGGGTACTCGTTCGGGAAACACGCGCGAAGGGCGTCATCCACACGCAACCGTCGCTTCGATTCGTCAGAACGTTTCACATCATCGACGACAACAGCCGTCGCAGCCTCGTCGTCACCCGTCCTTCGACGCACCGGCGCCCGCACGATGGCTCGACGGACGATTTCGTGTCCGTCCCGTAGTCCTCGCGGCGTCGACGACGACATCGACGTCGTCGAGGCGGCTTGCACCGCCGTCGTTCGTAGCGTCATTGTCTGGCGCATCTGTTTACTCATACAGGTCACCTTTCCATATCATAAGCACAACTTCGCGACGCGACAGGGTCCGACGAACCTCGCCCAGACGACGCTCCGGTGCGCGCGCATCTCGTGCGTCAAGCGTAGTGCACGCGGGCGGAGCGAACGCGTGGGGTCATCGCGACGCGTCGCGTCGTCAATCGATTCAACAATAATTGAATTTTGATCCTTCCCATTTCCCGATCGGATTATCGAAGGAAATTGTAACGACGACGCGACGATTGACGAAGGAGAACGAACCATCATGGTGGAAAATGTTTTGAAACGGGCGGTGAGCGCGGCGACGACGAAGATTGGTAAGGTTGCGGTGTCGGGCAGGGCGGCGATGACCGGGGCGAAGAACGCTTCGGCAGCGTTGGCGCAAGCGGCCACCGAGGCGCGAGCGGCGGAGGAAGCGGCAGCAATGGCGGTGCGTCAGTTGAGCGCGGGCGCGCGAGCGTGGGGTGCGATCAAGTATTTAACGTGGACGGTGTGTTATCAAATCACCGTGGCGTGGTTCACGACGGTGCTCGGGTTGACGTTAGGGGTGTTCGTGGCGGTGATGTTTCGCAGAGCAAAATCCAAGTCGTTGATGGAACGCGTTACTGAGAAATTGCAAAAGATGGAGGACGCCGGGGCGAACCAAGAAGCCGTGGCGATGGCGAAGAAGACTCTGTCGTGGTTGGATCAGGTTAGGGCGAAACAGGCGGAAAGCGACAAGGAGACGTTTTCCGAAGAGTTCAAGTCGATTTTCAACGCACATCCGCCTATCTGGACGAGAGACGCGGATTACTCTCGCGTGCACTGGCTGAACAAGGTTATCGACGCGGCTTGGCCTTACATCGATACTGGTGTGAGTGAGACTGTGAAAGACAGCGTCGATCCAACGTTGCGAGAGTTGGTGCCGCCGAAGATTGTCAACTGGATTGGTTTTGAAAAGTTTACACTCGGGCCGCGCGCGCCAACAATCTCTGGTATTCGCTCGCACTCGAGTCATATGGAAAATAGCATTCTCGACATTGAACTCACCTGGGCGTGCGATGCCGAAATCATCATTGCCGCCTACATTTTCGGCATTCGTTTGCCCATCAAGGTGCGCAAGATTCTCCTCAAAACAATGTTGCAAGTGACGTTTGATCCGCTTGTCGACGTACTACCGTGCTTGGGTGCGATTGAAATATGTTTGATGGGAATGCCGAGCGTCTTGGATTTCGGTCTTTACCTCCCCGGCGGTCTCGATCTCATGTCATTGCCGTACGTGCACGAAATCGTCACGGGCATCGTCAAGTCATCCATAGAGAAGATGCTTCTCTATCCGTACAAGCTGCACATTCCGATTATGGAACACAGTGGTATCGAGGCGTCATCTACGGGCGTGATGCGCGTGAGATTCATCAGTGGCGAAAGTTTCCACAAACGTCGCAACTACAGCAAGCTCTCGCGTAAGAAGAACCAGCAATCTTCTAGTATTGTCCGCATGCTCAAGTCCGATAACTATTTCATCAAATTCTGGACGCGCGACGTTCGTCAACTCTCGTCTCCCAAGCGCGATGGAGACCGCCCGAGCTGGGCGGGAACGGCTGATTTCTTCGTCTTGTGCGATAGAGACACACCGCTCACCTTTAGACTGATCAAGTCTGGCGCTGAGCGCGTTTCCAACTATGGCGAAGCTTCAATCATGTGCGGCGACATTGCCAACACAAAGGGACCCGTTGTGATTGAACTGCCCTTCATCGATCCGTCTTTTTACAAGGAAGAATGTCCGCTCGAGTACCTTAACGCGGCTGATGGATACACGGCAGAAGAAATCCTGGCGCGCTTCAACGAAATCACCGAGTGGCACAAGAATGCGGAGAAGGAGGCGGTGCAAGCGCGCCTCAAATACTTTAGTCGATGCAACGAAGAGCAAAATAGCTCTGAGCAGAGAAAGTACAAGCACCCCACGCTCAAAGTTGAGTTGGAGTATATAGACACCGGTCCTCCAGACGAAGTCGAGGAAGATTTCGAGCAAGGGATGCTCACTGTCGAGGTGATCGAAGCGCGCAACTTGCTCCGAAACAAGGATAAACAACCAAATCCGATGGTCACTTTGGACTGCGCTAAACAATCGTACGCCACCGAGCGTCGCACGAAGACGTCGCACCCCAAGTGGAACGAACGTTTCGTCTTCTATAACGTCCTACCGGAAGTTGACACGCTCAAGCTAAACGTGTCAGGTTTGGAAGGCTTCCCGCTCGGTTCCCTCGAAGTTGACATCAACATGGTGCGTCAAAACGTCATGATCAGGGAGAGTTTCGCGCTCTCTGGCGTCGCCAAGGGCGAGCTCGTTCTCCTTCTTCAGTACGCACCTATGGCGTCTAAAAACGTTCTCGCTCGCGGGGCTTCCGGTGCGCATTAACGCGAAGCTTTCTGTAATTTGCAAACAACTTGTACATACGCTCCTTCCCAAGACGCAAGGACAAAACGTTTCATTCACCCTCAGACACCGACGAACCGATCGCAGGGGTCGATGCCGGCGACACTGCGATTTACCGAATCCTCGAGAATCACCGACGCGATGCCGTCCGATTTTCGCACGCCACAAGCCGCCAAACCGTCGTCATCCTTTGTCGGCGGCGACGGTTCGCGGTTCACGATGTCAGGGGAACGACGATTCACGTCCTCATCGCCGCGAGACGATGTCGTCGACTCCGACGCGTACGCGCGCGTGCTCGAGCGCAGACTGTCGGAACTGGAGGAGTCGACGACGTGTATAAAAGGTCGAGAGGCTCGCGCGGCTGCGGCGGCTGCGCAGGCGCGGTGCGCGGCGCTCGAAGCCGAGAATGCGAGACTTCGAGGCTTCACGGGTAAGGGAAAAGCGTTAGAGACAACGACGGCGACAAAACCGAGACGAGCGGCGCTGATGGATGTGACGAACGGGGCGAGCGCGATGCGGACGCCGATTCGAACGCTTAAAGCAAAATTGGATGAGAGCGTAGCGGCGCGTGGGGTTGAAGCGGAGCTCAGGGAGACGATTGCAAGAATGTCGAGAGAGCGAGCAGAGCTGGAGGCGTCGATTTCAGAACAAGTCGGGCGAGCGCGAGAAACTTCTCGAGAAAACGAAGAATGGCTCGCCAACGCGCTGAGATCAAAGTGCGAGGAAGTGGAACGCATGACATCTAAGACGGTGGCGCTGAGTAAGCGCGTGGTTGAGCTCGAGGACTGCTTGGCGCGGTCAGAACGCTCTCATCTTGAGGCTCTCGAGAGACTTGACGCATATAGAGATGAGCTCAAGGCGTCCATCAAGTCGGAAAAGAAACACGCCAAACTCATGCACGAAAAATACAAGACGGCAAAGACACAAAAGTCGGCGCTCGTCACCGAGATTGAGACGCTCAAGGAGCAAATGGAGAAATTCCATGCCGAAAAGCAAGCCGAAAAGGAAGCAGAAGCCACCCTCGCCCTCGCTCCATCTCGCGGTTCGCCATCCACTGCCGCCGTCATCGGTGCCGTGATACGATTTGCCTCCTTCGTCATGGAAAATCCGAGACCGCTCGCCGCCATCGGCGTCGCCATGGTTCACTTTTTTGCGTTTGCGGTTTCCTTTCACATGCGTCGAGCCGCCGCAACCATTCGTGTTGGCGATCCCCTCGAGTTTGACGTCTCTGGTTTCACCGGCGCTCGGCTCTTCTAGTCTCATTGTATCACTAAAAAATGACACAATCCTTTTCCAACCGCCCTCGGTCCCGTCGGCGACGCCTGTGTTGCCATTTCGACGCGCTCGTTGTATCATCCACGCCCATCACATATGGCTAAATAGTGAATACACAGCAATGACGTCGACAAGCAGTAACGACTGACTTCGGCAGATTCGCGCGCGTCACCCGCCGCGATCCCACCCGAGCGCGCGGTTTTCACACGGTCGAAACGAAACGATGATGTCTACCGTCGCATCGCGCGTCGTCATCGCCCGTCCGTCGGCGGTGGCGAAGACGACAAAGGCGCAACAGCAGCAGCACTCTCGCGGGGTTCCGGCGTTATCCCGTCGAGCGGCGATCGTCGCCCCGCGCGCGACCCGTAGCGCGGTCGTCGTCGCGGCGTCCACGCCCGAGGCGCGCGCCGCGGAAGCCCAGGCGTGGATCGACGCGTGGAAGAACGGTGGAAGCGCTTCGGCGTCGGCGACCGAGGATGCGACAGCGACTACGTTTGAGATGCGCAGAGGATCGACGCGCGTCGCCGACGCGGGCGAAGGCGCGTCTCTGAGCACGACGTCGTTCGGTACCATCGGTCTCGGTGTTGGTTTGCCGTTGCTCTTGTATGGCTTTTGCGCCTACTTTAACTTTTTGCCCGGATCGGACGTGTCGGCGCTCATGCTCATCTACGGCTTTCCGATTTCTCTCATTGGCTTTGCGTTAAAGTACGCGGAATTGGAACCTTTGACGTGCGTGACGTACGACGACGCGCTCAAGCTTCGCGATTCGCAAACCACCCCAATCTTGACGCAAGTCCGCAACGATGTGACGCGTTTCAGATACGGGGATGAACAGCATTTGGAGGAGGCGCTCAAGATTATTTTCCGCTTTAACCGTCCGGGTGGATTGCGACGCAACCAAGCGCCCGAACTCACCGGTCTCTCCGAGCAAGTCATCAACGATCGCTACGCCCTCTGCCTCGAGTTCGAGTCTCCTAAGATGGAGTTTTCCGACTGGACCGAGCGTGTGGCTAAGATTACCTCCTTTTTCGGTCCGGGTGTCATCGCGTACGCGACAAAGTTGGACGGCGACGAGCACAAGGTTGAAATCGCCCTCATCACCACGGGCACCGGCGGCGGAGAGATGGAAGACATGGAGGTGCTCCCGCCCCTCGCCCCGGGTCTCCCACCTCGGTACGTCAAGAGAGGTACCGCGTAGACGCACAGGATCACACACACACATAGCCCGTGGATCAAAAAAATTTATCCTAATAACAAACGCACACACCGAGTTGTACACACGAAGGCGCTTTTACAACGCAAGCATCCTTCTTCACTCTGTGACTCCAACGACGAATCATGACCGCGAAAACCGCCGGCGATTTATCGCGATTCGACGAAGGGTCGAGCGATGAGGATGATTTCATCGCGCGCGTTCGCGCGTCTGAAGCTGAAGCCGCGGCGGCGGTGGATACTTTCGACGGTGACGATGCTCAAGGAGCCACTGGCGGCGGCAGGAACGACGCTGCGAACGACGAAGACGCGTCGAGAGGGGCGTCGAAACGCGCGAGGGCCAAGGAGAAGAAACGTAAAGCCAAGGCGGAGCGCGCGAAACGAAGAAAAGCGGAGGAGGCACAGATTCGGGCGAAGAGAGCGGCGGGTGAGGATGAGGAGGAAGGCGAAGGCGGACGGGCGACGACGACTGCGTCGGACGAAGGTGGAGAAGAAGACCGGACGTTCCACGGGACGTTTAACGTCGAAGGGGTGGTGATGGATGATGAGCTTGTACTCGTGGATAAGAAGACCAAGGCGGTGTATTCGTCGACGGAGCGTGGACCGAACGGGGAACACATTAGAATTGGAACGTGGGACGAGGCGAGCGAGAGTTATACTTATTGGAAGCCGGCGGAGAAGAGCGGCGGTAATAAAGGCGAAGAAAAGGCGAAACCGGCGCTGAATGAACGAGGAGAGACGATACCGGCAATTTTTAAAGGAAACGCCAAGCTTGCCGATCAGTTTAAAGCGCCGACAGAGGTGGAGCACCCGTTTGAGACGGATGCGGATGATCACTGCGAGACGTCGCCAGAGGCGCACGAACAAATTGCAAATTTTCTCAAGGCGGCGTGTGGGCAGCTTAATAAGACGCCCGCTGAGTTGGTGATTTATGATCCTTACTATTGTGCCGGTGGGACGAGACGAAACTTGGCTCTCATTGGGTTTACGAATGTGATTAATCGTAACGAAGACTTTTACCGAGTCGTCGAAGAGGAGCGCGTGCCAGAGCACGACGTGTTGCTGACGAACCCGCCGTACTCGGGGGACCACATTGAAAAGTGTGTGACGTTTGCGGCGGAAAATCTCGCCGCGTATGGAAGGCCGTATCTGCTCTTGCTACCGTCTTACGTGATTCATAAGGATTACTATCTTCCCGCGCTGCTCACTGGTGGGACGCGAGGCAAGGAAAAGGCAAAGACGATTTCCCTCCAAAAAGCCGAGCGCCAAGGGAGCGATGACGACGACGACGAAATCAAGAAACACGGCGGAGAAAGCCGAGCACAGATTCTTCCCTTTTACGTCGCGCCGAAAAAACGATACTACTACTGGACGCCAAAGGCAATGGTGAAGGCGCGAGCAGCGAACAAGGGGCAAGCGGAGGAGAGCGCCAAAGCTCGTCGTAAGAGGACGCACATCGGCGCCCTCGGGGAGCGGACCTCACCTTTCCTTTCCTTTTGGTATTGTTGCTTTGGGCAAATGCAGCGAGATGTTCTTGCTTGGCACAGAAAGCTCCCCCGTGCTGACGTATACGGATACGTCGTCGCGAGACATCCAAACGATTTACCTCTCGCCGTCTTGGATGAGTGGGATCCGAGACGAATGGCTGCGGTGGAGAAGGCGAAACAAGATGGGGTCGAAGTTCCCGGTCTCACATCGTACGCGGGCTTCACTGGCGCGGTGCAGCATCCGGCAAAGAAAAAATGGTACAAATAAATAGATTACAACAACACGTGTAGAGCGAACAATTTCTTTTAGCAACTTTCACTCATTCTCCATGCCGCATGCGAAAACTAGCATCGCTGAGGACGCGCGAGCGCGAAAGACCGCGTCACGTGAGTCTTCTGGTCACGTCTTGAAGCGACGAGTCGCGAAAACGAGAGCCTCTGGTGGTACGAAGGGCAAAATTGGTTAAAAAATTGGTTCGAGCGTTCGCGTCCGCGTTGCGTCGGGTCGCGCCGAGAGTGCGTCCGCGACGACGTACCTTGCACCGACATCGGTAGCTCTGATATATCTACAGAAGTATCAGTCTGGAAGATTTCTAAATCACACAGGGTGAAAAGGAGATTGGGTTCCTCGGACACGGCGTAAATCGTGTCGTCATCCGTCTCAGACTTGAAAATTCTCTGGATACAAATTCTCGTCCGCTGCAGCCTATCCGTCAAATCCTCGCTGATGAGCAAGCGCGGACAGTCGTACAACATTGATGCGATTTTTTCCACCTTGAAATTTTCGCGCAACGTCATCAAATTCGACGTCGCGCGCGTTAAATCCACCGAGACCAACTCTGGACAGTTTGCAACCAACCGACCGACTTCTAGTCCCGGCACCGACAATGCCTTACTCAACCGATCAAACTTCACCGCGAGCAATTCGGCATCCTGATACAACGCATCCATCTCGTACAACTCCCTCGCCACCCTCTCCGCCTCGAAATCCCTCAAACCTTTGCCTCGCAGGAACATTTGCACGAGCGTGAGCTGCGCCACGTCGCTCGCCCCCGCGCCGCCCGCGCTCATACTCATACCCATCCCACGCATCAACTCTTCTCTCGCCTGTTCGCTCGCCATCGCGCACGCCTCCTCGAGTATCTCCCTCGCCTCTCGCAGCGCCTCCTCGAGTCTCTCTCCGCTCAGGCGCTCGTTTCCAGCCACGACATCGTCGTCATCGTCATCAGCACCACCCTTTGCCTCCAACCGTCTCCCACGCCACCCCCACCCCGTCAACGCGACCCGCCGTCGCCGAAACCGACCCCGAACTCGCGCGCTCCCGGTGCATTCGACGCGTCCCGCGACGATGGCCGTCGCCATGCGGGCGTCTCTGGGGCGCCGCAGTCCGACCGTTCGCTCTCTGGGCACCGACGTTCGAGAGGCTCTCGGTCAACTTTTTGAGTCACGAACCTTCATATTTGATTTAAAAACCGGTTATGACGAGTCACAGACCAAGAAAACCCTCAGAGTCCCCCGAAATCGAACTACGGCGCCCGATCCTCCCACGCGTTCGCGCCTCAGTCGCGCGCGCGTTCGCACGCGTCGCTCGCGCGGGTTCCGACCCGAACGAACCGAAGCGATCGCGATGCCCGGAGCGATGGGTGAGATGAGCGACTCGATGTCTGACGCCGCGTCAGCCTCGGCGCACGGTCAGCAACAACAACATCGGTACCCGACGGATGCCGGGGCGTACGACCTCATCGAAGAGATCGGTCACGGTGTGAGCGCCACGGTTTGGCGTGCGGAATGTAAAGGCACGGGAGAAACGGTGGCGATTAAAGTGTTGGATCTGGAGGAACACGAACCGGAGCACTTGGATGAGATTCGTCGAGAGGCGCAGACGATGAGCATGCTGAGCCATCCAAACTTGGTCAAGTATCACTGCTCGTTTGTCAACGGGGCGGCGTTGTGGGTCGTCATGCCGTATCTTGCCGGTGGATCGGCGCTAAATTTGATGAAATGGTCCCATCCGAGCGGGTTTGAGGAAACCGTGGTGGCGTGCATCGTGAAAGCGGCGCTCAAGGCTTTGGATTACTTTCACAGAAACGGAAACATTCATCGAGACGTCAAGGCGGGCAATATTTTGGTGGATGAAAACGGACAGGTGAAATTGGCTGATTTTGGTGTGAGCGCGTCTTGCTGGGGTTCGGGTGGGCGTCCGCGTTCGCATCAAACCTTTGTCGGCACCCCGTGTTGGATGGCACCCGAGGTGATGGAACAGGAACACGGGTATGACTTTCACGCCGATATTTGGTCCTTGGGCATCACCATCTTGGAACTCTGCCACGGGCACGCCCCCTTCTCCAAGTATCCGCCCATGAAGGTACTCTTGATGACGCTACAAAATCCGGCACCGACGCTCGAAGAGAGAGTCGAGGATGGGAGACACTTTTCTCGTGCGCTTCGCGAGTTTGTCACGCTTTGCTTGCAAAAAGATCCCTCCAAGCGACCTTCGGCGAGCAAACTGCTCGAGCACAAATTCTTAAAAGAGGCTAAAAAAGCGGATTGGCTGGCCAAGACGCTCTTAGAGAACATTCCTTCTCTCGGCGAGCGCACTCGTATGCTCGCTGAACGCGAGGCGCGTCGTCGCGCCGAGTCTTCCAACGCCGTGGGTGAAGAGCAAATGGAAAAGGCTTCCAACGAGGCGTACAAGCACGGGGTTTCAAATTGGAATTTCGATGTCGAAGAACTCAAGGCGCAAGCCGCTGCCATGGACGATCCGGCTGACGCCGCTGCGGCTGCCACGGCGGCCGCGAATGCGATGGAGAACATGAACATTTCGGACAAGGTCGTGGAGAAAAAAGGCCGCTTTGAAATCATTAACGAGGATGTTCCTGAGCAGTCGCAAACGTCGCAAACGGTGCAGCGTCGCGGTCGATTTGACATTATCGAGGAGTCGAATCAGCGCTCGAGCCGCAGCACGTCGCCGACGCGTGCGAGCTCACCAGCGCCTGGGGGTGTTCGCGCAAAGAAACCCATCCAGAAGGGTCGTTTCACTGTGCACTCTGACGGCGATGGGGTTGATTTGCGCGACTTTTCAGACGCCTTACACGCCGCGTCCACGTTACATAACACGCTCCGCGACCTCTACGCCCAGGCGCAAGACCAAACCAACATCATCGCCAACTTGGAGGATGAAAACGCGCGTCTCAAGGCTCGCATCGCGGATCTCGAACGCGCCGCCGCCGCTCCCAAGTGATTCAGCCACAGATTTTGCGAATTCGATCAGTAGTAGACAGTTGTACAACACACACACACACACATACATACATATCAGATACACAAAAGGTTCGCATTTCATCATCATTCACAAAAAACTTACAAACTTACTTTGCTACCGCACCAACTAAAGTACCCGTTCGCTCTCTACCTTGTCTTCTCTTCTCACTCTCCCGGTATCATCGAATACGACCACCCGGGTTCTCCTCTCCACACCTGCACCATGACCCAACACGACCATCCACCCGCTGCCGCACACATCGACCCGACGACGACCAATGCCGTCGAAGTCCCTCGCTCGGCGTCCCCCCGCAGTTCGACTGCGCCCACCGCAAACGCGGCGTACACGCTCAACATGACTGCGCCAACCACAAACAACCCGGGTCCTAAAACCTTCTTATGCGTGCTCATCGCCCTCCACGCCCGCATCCGACGTCGTTCTTCCGCCTCGTCCGCCTCGTACTCCCCGTCCTCCTCCGCACCCGCGCTATCGTTCGCGTCGCGTCGTCTCAACGACCGCCTCGCTTCCGCCGCGTCATTCAGTTCGGATCCATCCTCCTCGTCCGATGCATCCGGCGCTCGAAACTGATCCGCGTGCATGGGCTCGGGATTCTTTTCCACGATTTTATGTCGGTTCGCGCGTCGTCGCGTCGTCGTCGCGGGCATGTCGCGACGCGGTGTGGTGCGCGTCGTCGCGCGCGTTCAGTTTCATTTCCCAACGCAATTCCAACGGTTTTTCGCGCGCACTTTTCCAACCAACCCGCGCGTCACACCCTCGCGTGCGTCGTCGTTCGGACGGCGCGCGACGTCGTCGACGCGACGTCGTCGACGGATTTAAACGAGGAAAAATACACACGTCTCGGTGCATCGCGTCGTCGCGTTCGGGCGGGATGACAAAGGATGGCGCGACGCGCGCGCGCATCGCGCGTCGTGTTTACCGACGACACTGGCTGCGGTTGTCCTCGAACGCGCGCGCGCGCGCGACGTCGTCATCGACGACGACGACGCTGGTGCTCGCGATGATGATGATGATGATGGTGATTTTTTCCCCAATCGTCGTCGTTTTCGCGGACGACGACGACGCGTTGCGAGCGAGCTTGCCGTTGATCTTTTCAGCAGCTGAAGGAAATGTTCAAGGTGTGCTTGAAGCCTTGCGCGCGGACGCGAACGCGTGCGCCGGTCAGATTACAGAACACGGGGAGACGGCGTTACACGTCGCGGGAATCCCCGGTGGGAAGGAATTAGTGCGCGTGCTCATCGAACACGGGTGTGATGTCAACGCGAGGACGCACGGGGGGCAGTATTTGCGCATGGCGCCCATACATTGGATGACGTACGGGGCGACGCCGGAACATCGAGAAGGATTGGAAGCGTTGCTCGAGTACTCGAGCGATATCGACGTAAACGCGCAGAATGACGAAGGGAAGACGGCGGTGGATATGGCGTTGGCGATGGGAGATCACGGGACAAAGATTTTAGAGGTGTTGGCGAGATACGGAGGCAAACCCGCGCTCAAGACGGAGGGTCGGGATGAATTGTGAATTCGTTGTTGTTGTTATTTATTCTTCCACGTTTTTTTACTGCGTTGACTGAAGACGGGCGAGCGCCAAAAATAAAATATCGGATGGATGATTCATTGATCGATCGACACACGGCGACGCGAAACGAGGAGCGTATCCATGGCGAACACGACCGCGTTTTTATCTACGCCGCCGGGCGTGGAGTGCGTGACGCTCGCGGATTTACCAGGCATGATTGGAAGAGATCCAGAGGTACGTCGCTCGCGTTTTTGGAAAGTCTATTCGCGTCCTCACTCGCTTTGTCTTCTCTTCGTAGGCTTCAATCAAATCGAAATCGCAATCGCTCAACTTTGTCAACGGGTACGCCGTGTCAAAGGATGATGAATCGATGACGTCGCGCGTCAAGGTTTTAATGGCGGATCCTTTCGAGAACGCCCCGGTGAGAGGTGAGGTTTGCGAGTTTACGCCCGAGTACGTCAAGCTGCACGGATTGGTTTTGCGCTTTGACGCCTACTTTGAAGAAACGGTGGAGAACAATCCGAAAGAAACCAAGCGCGTGCGTAAATGCATAATTTATTACTTCATCGAGGATGGTTCCATCAAGATTATCGAGCCACGCGTGGCGAACAGCGGGATTCATCAGGGGGTATTTTTGAAGAGGCACGCGGCGTCGGGTGTGGATTTGGAACGTCTCAACGTCGGGGCGTCGATTAAGATTTATGGTTTCCTATTCCACGTCTACGCGTGTGATTCCTTCACCCGTCGATACCTCGAACACAACGGCGTAGACGTGCCGGAAAATGGGAGAGATCCGCTCGATGACGGTTCCAGGACTCTTCCGAACGGCGCCGACGCGCGACGCGCAACGCTCGGACGCAGAGCCAAGGATGGCCGAGGTAAATTTCTCACGCACGACAAGAAAGTTTTACGATTCTACTGCGTCTGGGACGATCCAGCGCGATCTTGCGGTGATAGAAGAAACTTTTGTTTGCAGTATTTTCTCATCGACGACACGATTGCCATCACGGAAATTAGTGGCCATCAACAAAATAATCAGAGCGGGTTGTCGTCCACGCTGCTGCATCGATGCCGGCTTCCGCTGCGCGACGAAGACGCCGTTTCGAGAGGTTTAACGAGCGATGATTTCGATTACGTCACCGCTCAGGATTTACGAGTGGGTCAATCGATTCGCGTGTACAAGCGAGACTTTTTCCTGTACGATTGCGATAGCTTTACCAAGAGTTGGTACGTAACGACGCATCCAAACGAGTACTCCGAGTTGGATTTTGTGCCCATCGACGTCTCAGAGCCAGAGCAAAAACCACCGGCGAATAAAATCCCCGAACACACCGGCCTCGCCATCGGAAGCGAAGAGGATAGTTTGCAAAACTGTATCTCTCTCGTCCCGAAACCCCCGCGCAAGGATATCGCGAAAGAGTTTGCACATGCAGGTTGCGTCTTGCAATTTCGAGCCGAAATGGTTGAGCGCGTCAGCGCCGCTTCCAACGTGAGCGAGTACGACGCGTCGAGAAAGTTTGTCGTCAGTTTTCACGTGGCCGACCAAACCTTTACAATCTTTGAACAACCCACGATCGACAGCACCGGTGGGAAGTTTCTCGAGAGGGGTAAATTGAAAAAGGATGGTGGATTTTACGCCGAATGCGACTTGAGCGTCGGCGCCGTGCTCTTTATTCACTCACGCGCGTTCAAGCTTACTGATTGCGACAAATTTACCGAAAACTTTCTCAATAAGAATGAATGAAGAGGATAATTACCTAATACATGCGGAAAGAACGAGAGGAAGCGCGCTACTACTGTACTTAGATGGTTGTCTCTACGAGAGGTATACGATCAAATCCAAACATTCGTTGGAAATCGGTAATGGCGTCGCCCCGACGCGCGTGATGATTCGAGCTACTACTGATACCCGAACGTCCGATACCTCCTAATTTAGCCATTGTGTAATAAAGTAAACTCGCCGGCGCGTACTTTGGCGGTTCGTTGGTTATGGATGAAACCAAAAACTGCATCGCAATGTCCTCTCCATTCTTCCCCTCGTCGACGTATTCTCTCACCCCCGCCGGCAAATGCTCCTTGTACAACGTCAAATACTTTTGATCCATAAACGCCGCCTTGGTGAGAACAATGCTGTATCGCCCGCTCCACCACAAACTCAACTCATTCGCGACGTACTTCCACGAACATCCATCCCCGGGCGTCGTTATCGGCGCGTAATTCCTCGCGTAATACCCAACGAGCGCGTCTGGATTTCGCTTCCACAATCGATACCCCGACTCGAGCGTCCGACACGGAATCCTCACGTCATCATCCACGTTAAACACCGCCCTCGTCCTCAATTCACTCAAAGGTTCGAATCGGTTCTGTATGCTTGTGCTCGCGACGTGGGCGTCGTACCGAACCAAACCGGGGCGACGTTTCGAGTAATACCCAGGTTCTCCTCTCCTGGGCGGATCGGTGCGCTCGCTCCACACCACCCTGATTGAACTCACCGACCGACACCTCGAGTAATGCTGCACCGCGCGTTGCAAGGAATCCCTCCGCTCGTACGTGTTGAGTAGAACGGTGAAGGATCGCGTGGATAAGCTTTCGCTATCTGTCGTCAACGCTCGAGCGCGCTCTCTCGCCGCGTTTACGTCCCAAACGGCGTCGTTCATCTTTTCATCGCTCGGCGCACCCTCCGTCACGCCGCCGCCGCCACCACCGTTTCCCCGCGCTCTGACGTTCGCCGCGCACCGCGCGCCGTGATCTCGGTGATGATTCAACTCCGGCGCGAGCGCTCTCGACGCCGTTCGTAACGCGAGCACGCACATCCACACACAAAACGCGATCGATGCGTGTCTCAACCAACGTCGGGTATAACCACCGCCACTCGCGTAACCGCCGTCGCGTTTCGACCCCACAGAGCGGGATCGATTAACACCAGGGTTCCGGTGCAACGTCGCCGACGCGGACGCCGTCGCGACGCGTCGGCTCATATCGACGACGTCGAGTTGCAAAGTGAAGTTTACTCTCCAGTCAAGTCAATCCTTCACACCCCGACGATGCAGACGGCGACGGCGACGGCGACGACGTTGGAGGACGAAACGGCGGGATTACGCCGTCGATCATCCTTCGCGGCGAGCTGTTCGGCGATCGAGGCGCGGGCGAGATCGGTGTTGGGACGCGACGACGAAGCAGACGATGTAGGTGGGTCGTTATTCGTTCGTGCCGGTCGACGCGTGGCGACGACGCTGCGAACGAGGTACGGCGACGCGAGCGGGAGCGAGTGGGAAATCGGGGAGCGGGCGATGCGGGCGTGCGCAGCCGCGGCGAGGGACGCGCGGGAGGTGACTTTGCGGACGTCGGAAGAGGTGGAGGCGTTAAAGGCGTTGGAACGCGAGTGCGAAGAGGTGAGTTCGTTGCGCGCCGAGGCGATGCGAGAGGATGGTGAGAGGAAGAGCGTCGGAAAAGAGAACACGACGACGGCGGTTAGTTCGTTCGAGGGCCAGTTTACGACTGGGACGTTGGAGGCGGAAGAGGGTTTGGATGAGGATTTTAGTCACGTGAGCAACGCAGCGCTTCGGTTGATATTGGCGGCGAGACGAAGGGCTATGTTAGATGGCGGTGTGGGGTCGTTTTTGGAGACGGATTTCGCGGAAAGCGTGCGAGTGGAACATGAATCGCACAAGGCGGCGGCGAGCGTGAGCGTGGAGGCGTTGAGATATCGTAAACCGACGGCAGATGAGGTGGCGCAAAAGTGTTCGATTTGTTTCGATGACTTTGTCGAGGAGGACACCGTCGTGAGCATGCCATGTTCGTCGAGACACGTCTTCCACGAGCGATGCGTGAAAGAATGGCTCAGTAGAGACGATAGTTGTCCGCTCTGTCGAAGCTCTCTTCCCGTGTGGCTCGGTCGTCCGCAATATTCGTGATGGGCATTTACTCGCCGGATGGATTTTTTAGAAGCGTGGCGTCGCCGAGAAAGTGCAACGCCATGGTTGACGACGACTTTTTGTATTTGTTTTTTGTAGATGAGATGATTTTAACGCTGGTTTTGATATTCTAAAGCATCACAACCGTCTTCTCGCGACTATTCGGCGTTTATGTTATTCTCTACGTTTATTCTACAGTGAGTACGAGGCGACTAGCTTTTGTCGTCGGCGCGCCTCTTGGCAACCTGTCGAGCCGCTTCCTCTTCGGTTTCAAAGTAGCCTATGTGGGTCTTCTTACCGTTCAAAGTAATTTCCGCCCGCCACCTGACGGTAATCTCGCCGTTTCTCCAGTGGTGTTCGTACTTGTGCACGCCCTCGTACTTGCTCGTCGACTTGCCTCCCCCGCGTCGAGTCTTCACGTTGGTGAGGCTCTCTCGAAACTTGCTAATATCCCCTCGGTGCTGTCGCAACTTTTCAAGAGTTCCCACGTCATACCTAGACGAGTCAAAATTCGTCTTCGCATCCGGTCCTTTGGCGACCAACACCGCATAATCGTACGCCTCCGCCGCGGACGCTTCGTCGTCGTAACAACCCAGGCTATGTCTCACCCGATCGTGCGAAATCTCAGCCTTAAACTTTCCCGATCTCTTATCGAACGACACACCCTTGTATCGACTCACCATTTTCGCCACCGCTCCCATTCCATACTCTTTTTTCAAATCTTCAATCGTGTACGACGACGCTCGAAACCTTTCCAACGCCTTCGCTTCGTACGTCGACTCTTCAAAATTCTTAGTCTTCCCACCCAGCACGACGCTCGCGCGATCGAACGCCATCGCCGCCTCTCGCGGGGTTTTATACTGTCCCAAGGCGTGTTTATCTTTCCCGCGGCATATGATGGCTCGCCAGTGTTGACCGCTCGAGTAGACGCCTTTAAAATTGTGTTCATTTTTTGTCGTCGTCGTTGACGTTGTCGTCGTTTTCTCCCGCGTCGTCGTCTCGTCGTCGTCGCGTTCGGCGAGCAGGCTTCCCTTGACCACCGCGGCGTCCGCCGCGCGTTTTTTCAATCGCGGGTTGCTCGGCATCGTGTCCGGTAGCCAGCCAGCCGACGCTTTGTGACGAGTGGGAAATGGGAACGAATGTTGATTTTCAAGTCGACTTCAGTGCACCAGACGCCGACACCTCCGGGTTTGGATTCTTATTTAGAGCGATACCGTCTGGCGGGCGGGTTTGGTGGAATGGACTGGCACGCGCGAGTGGTGGATAGAGATACAAGAATGTTGTTTACATGCGGCGCGTACGGCGTGCATTGCTCGTCTAAACTCGGTCGAATCAGTCTTCTTCTTCGTCCATGGCGTCGCGAACGCTTCGCAACATGAAGGCGCACGCGACGAGACCGAGAGATCCCGCCAAGTTGCGCACGAATGGATGAGAATTTTCTGTCTTTTCGTGAAGCTGGAGTTTGGTCGTGGCTCTGTGTCGAGAGTGTCTCAGAGGATCGACGAGACGCGACTTGGAGGAGGATGATTTCTTCGCCGGCGCGTCGATCACCTTGACAGAGAGCTCGTACACTGGTTCCCTAGTTCTGTCAATGGCGGGAAGCCGATCGAGCAGAGACTGAGAAGGGACGTAGAGCACTTGTCCCGGACGGAGCTTTAAAAAGCTCGTGTCTGGATCCGGGCGCAAGTTGTTGTAACGCGCCAAATCCATGACGCTAATTCCCGCGATTGACGCAATGTCGAATAAATTATCTCGCTCCTTTACGGTGACCTTGATTGGCTTGGAGAGCAGAGGTTCCTCGAGTCCGTCGTCGCGTTCACGCGACTTGGACTGTCTAATCTCTTGCTCTAGGATCTGTGCGTTATCCGTAGTCGTTTCAGCGCTTTGCACGCGCTCGCGGTGGGCTTCTTTCCAGTCGTGTCGCGCCAACGGAAGAACCATCCTAGTCGCCTTGTTGACGCCAGAGCTTAAGAAAGATTGCGCCCGGTGCACACCGGTTTCGACGTGAGGTTTTGCGCCGCGAGCGCGTCTCACCAAGTCAGCCCGGAAATTTCTCAGCGTCTCCACGCCGCCCTCGGTGGACGCGTGCAAGTTGCCGACGACTCCTCGCTGTCTCTCAGCCAAAGAATGTACGATTTCTGTAACTTTTGGTTTCACCGATTGAACAATCGGCAAATTACCAATGTTCTCCTCGAACGCGCGCAGACGATCCTTGACATCTCTCGTCATCTCGATCGGAATCGCTCCGTTAAGAGGATCGCGCAGCTTTGTCGAATCAACCTTCTTTGCGCGGTGCGCCGCCATCTTCTCTTGCGCCTTGCGCGTCGGCGTGTTGTTGGCAGCCTTTTTCGGTTTGTGCGCGACAGCCTTGGAACCACCATTCTTGACACCATTCTTTTCGTTGACAAAGTTTTCGAATCGACGAACTGTCGCCTCGCGCGATTCATTAAACTTTCGAATGGAATCCGAGACGGCTTCCCGCGCCTTGCCTTTGGCTTTGTTGAAACCGTCAGAAAACGCCGCCTCCGCATTCTTCTTAGTCGTCGACGCAGAGCGCTTGTTGTTTCTACCCTTGGAAAGAGTTTCCGAAGAAGAAGTCTTTGACGGTTTTGCCTTGTCCAAGACACCCTTTGCCGCATCACCGACGAATTTAAAGCCTTCTTCACCCTTGCGCTTCATCGCCAAACCTCCTTCGGCGGCGACGTGCGTCGTCAACACGACACCCGACCAAAGCGCTGGAAAGAGCACATCCGCGGCGCCGCGCACTTCCCCACGAACACCTTTAACAACCTTGCGCACCGGAACCGGAAGCTTATCCTCAAAACTCTGCACGTAGACGTTTCCGCACACCTTCATGCCCGCCGATGCGCTCTCCCGCAACGATTCGACAGCCTGGACCAAACCATCCGTCGCCTTCTTCCCATCCTTTAAATTATCCCGTCGTCGCATCTCATTCTTTCTCTTCGGCGCCGTCGTCCCGCGATGTTCACGCCCGCGTTCCTCCGCGGCGTGGTGCGTCGTCGCGTGATTCTTCTTCGACGCCGCCTGCGTCTCTTCGCCAGCCTTTTCCGAATCCGTCACCGCGTGTTCAATAGTCGACACCGCCGTCTTCACCGCGTCCGTCACCGCATCCATCGCGTTATGCGCCATCTCCACCGCATCCTGCGCCACGCCGTGCGTCTCCCCTCGGTCGTTTCCTCCGTCGTTTCGTTCATCCGTTTTATGTTTTTGCACGTGCCCCTCTCCTCTTCGCACATCGGCATCGTGGTGACGATGAAGGGTATGACTCGCCCCGTTTTTATGCCCGATCCCGTGTTTCTTTGAATGATCGTCATTCGACGACGACGACGACGACGACGACGAATCGTCCCTTCCCTCGCGCGTCATCGCGTCGCGCTACGTCCGTTTGAGGCGTCTTTTCGGTGCGCGCAATCGAGTAACGAATCGAATCGATCGCGCGCGGATGCGTGTTTCAGCCGTTATCAATTTTGAATCATAGTGTTTGCACATATGTGTACCGTATGAAAACTTTTGATTGAAAACTGACACCAAACGTGGATTGAATTGCGACTGCAATCGCAAACACCCAGACACCGACGCGCGCGGGGTATCGGATCGGCTCCCCGGCGAATCCTCCATCGGGTGACGCGCGTTGCGTGCGTGGTGCGCACATATTTATATATATATATATATCGTCGTCGTCGTCGTCTTGTTGTCGTCGGTTCTCTCGTTGGTAACCAATCAATCAATTAATCGTCGAACGAAACTGTTAAATTAAATTATCCATCGACGAAAAGCGATTGAACTGGTGTGATAATGGTGGCGTGCTGCGCGACGACGACGCTGGATGCGTCCGAACGAATGGATATCGAATCGCAAGCGACGGCGGTGGATCGAATCTGTGACGGCGGTGGACACCCCGCGGTGAAGATTCTTTTGGCGCCGTTTGTGCTGGTTTGGAACGCGATTCGAGCCTACCTGTCGCCGTGCGTGTCGGCGTACTGGACGTGCGTCGCGCGAAGCGCGTTTGAAAAGTTCTGCGCGTGCTGCCTGAGCTGTGTCATGTATCGGGATAAAAAGTGGCGCGGGGACTTGGCGTTGGGTCCGGGATCGGAACACGCCGGGTGCGACTGGGTGCGCGTGAGCGAACTCGCCGAAGGAAGCGACGCGCCGATGGTGTTGTTCCAAGGTGATATCGAGCCGCGCGATTGCGTGCAAGGTCAGCTCGGAGACTGTTGGTTGGTTGCCGCGCTTGCGTGCCTCGCTGAATACCCGGGGGCAATCAGAAGGATCATTTTGAACACGTCTAAGAGCTTCAGAGGTAAGTACCGCGTTCGTCTTTACGACGGCAAGGAGCGAAGATGGGTCATCGTCACCGTGGATGATTTCATTCCCGTGAAAAAGGGAACCAAACGGGCTATTTTCATGCAACCGCACAACAACGAGTTCTGGCCGCTCATCATCGAGAAGGCGATGGCCAAGTTTATGGGCAGCTATCAAGGTCTCGACGGCGGCTTTGGTACTTGGGCGACTCACGCTCTAACTGGAGATCACGTCTTCCTCTTGAAGCGCAAAGAAGGCGATCAAGCGTGGCGCAGACACAACATGAAGTTTATTGGCAAGCCTGGCGATGACAAGAAGAAGGATAGCATCTACCACGACGAAGTGAAGGAAGATATTGTCCGAGACAAGCTGTTCAACATTCTCTGTCAGTACGACTACCACCGCTCTTTGATCGCCGCTTCGAGAAATGACAAGAATGGCGAATCGAAGGATGAATCTTGCGGTCTGGTGAGCGGTCACTTGTTCTCCATCATTTCCGTTAGATGGGCCGGTCGACACTGGGGCGTCGGAGGCAAGCGCTTCATCAAGGTGAGAAACCCGTGGTCCACCTTTGAATGGAAGGGCGCGTGGTCCGACGGCAGTAAGGAATGGGACGAAAACCCGGCGATTGCCAAGGAATTGGGTTACGTCAACGATCGTGATGATGGTGTTTTCTGGATGCTTTTCGATGACTTCTGCGACTACTTCAACCAAATCGCCATCTGTGATCGCACGACGAAGAAGGACTTGACGCTTCATTACGACGAAGACTCTCCGATTTGCGGTCCGCTCCTTGGATGCGCCAAGGGGTGCGCTATGTTCTGGTGCGTGTGCCAAGGCCCACTCACGATTTACTGCGGTCACGAAAGTAGCACCGACACGCGTCAAGCGAAGAAGTGTGGTTGCATAGCCGTCTCGAACGACTCTTAAAATAATGCCACGTTTTAACTTAATTTAATACACACGCGTGCGTGATAATGTTGAATTGTTATTGATGAATTTGATGCGCGCGCCGCAGAGTAACTCGTATATCGCGGCGCGGTGCGTCATATCTCGTGCAAAGAGGAAATTATGGAATGCTATACTGACCCGGCTTGTCGAAAATGAATTCTTTTTCCTCATCCTTTTTAACGATGAAGCCGCGAAGGGCGTCCACTTCGCGAACTCTCATCGAGCCCAATCCCTTACCGGTCGCCTTCCACGTCCAACCCTTGTTCTTCACCTTCAATCCGTCGACGGTCACCTTGGCACCTTCACACGCCTTGATAATGAGAGTACCGTCGACTTCGACGTTCTTGAGATTGACGCCAGAGCCTTCGACGATGAGCGTGCTCTTCGCGCCCAACTTGACGGAACCAACCTTTGATTTGAGTTCGGTGAAAGTCGTCGCCACATCCGGGCCGAGAACGACGCGCGGACCGTTCGGTAACTTCATACCGTTGTATTCCGCATCGGAAACCGCAGCTGGGACGTCGGCACCAGCCAAACGAAGCATGTTGGCACAAGATTCGTAGAATTCAAATTCGCCACTCGTCGCAGTGTGCGTCGGGCCATCCGCCTTGAACTTGGCCAATCCATCAGCCGGCGAGTTCTTCACCGGGCTGTATCCGATCCAGTTGGCGAAAACAGTGAAACCAACCTTAGATTTGGTGCTCAAGCTCTTCGGATAGTCTTGCATCATGCACTCCAATCGAGTCGGAGACTTGAACGCCGTCTTTGTGGAATCCTTGTACTTTGGATTGACAAACTCTTCAATCGCGCCGCCAGTCTTCTTCAATTGCTTGGCGTACTCGGGCAAACTGACTATGAGCTGGTTAATGTTCCCCGGGAATGGAGAAAAACCGGTAGAATCGTTGACGTCACCCTCTGGGTTAGTCGTCGCCCGTAGAAGAGGATCGAGCTGGTTGTACTCGACGTTGATGGTCATCTTGCGTCCATCCTTGTGAGTCAAGAGCGAAATGGCGCCGACAGCCTCCTTGGCCTTTCTCGGGACGCAGAGAGAGTTGAATTCCAAACTCATCGTCTTGGAAACGCCGAGTGCGCCGGGAATGACGCGGAAAACGAGAGAGTTGGTGTCTTGGAAGAAGACGACCCACTTTTTGCCTTGCGACATCCACTTGGAGAGTAGGCCGCTCGTGTGCAGGAGAGAGTGCACGTCACCGTGGCCGTGCGGCTTGAGCTGGAGCTTATACGGATCATCATCCTTAAGCGCTAAGTGCGCCTCGTTATCCGTCAAGCAAGGCACCTTTTCTTGCTTCATGAGCGTGATTTGATCCTTATCCGCTCCAAAGTAGTTGTTGCGCTCGAGCAAATCCAAAGTCTTTTGGTGCGTGTCGTCGGACGTCATGATGGCCAAGGGAATCTTACCCGCACCAGCTGCAGCATCACCACCACCGCCGAAGCATCCGCACGACCCACCACTCTGCGCGCGAGACGCGTTTCTTTCCTGAAGCGCCAAGATATTCTTGACGTACAGTTCCAGATAGCATGAATCCGTCGCGCGCTCCACCGGAAGCTCCACTTTGATACCAGAGTACCCGAGACGCTCACCGAGACCACCGGCAACGAGCACAAAGCACGTCTGCGCCGCCTCTTCCATCCCAATCTTCTCCAAGATCACGTGAGACGCCGAACCGTATTCCACAACCTTACCCGTGGGCACGCTCGGCGTCCACCCCTCAAACGGATTCTTCCCCTCCTTACTCGCCGCCAGCAGCCCTCTCGCGTTCTCCACGTACTTGGCCACGCCTCCAGGATACCCCGCATCCGCCGCCATCAACTGCGCCGCGAGCGCTCGCTTCTTGTCGTCATCCACACCGACCGCGGGCCACGCTTCAAAGAGGTGCGATTGGCCGAGATCAACCAGGCTGCGCATCAGTTTCGCCTCGTTCGCGTTCAACACGCCTGCGTCGGCGTGCGCCGTGATTTTCGTCGACACCGTTTCACTCATCGTCGTCGTATCTCCGTCTGTTTGTCCGCCGCCTTTCGTCGTCGTCGTCGAGTGGTGCGAGACGCGGTCGGCACGCGCGTAACGACCGCCGCAAACAACCGCATCTGATACGGAAACGATCCATTTTGTATGACAATTTCGTCTTTTTGGTTATTTTCGAAAAAAACGAACTCGACAGATGGAAAACGAATCCAATCGTTCGATCGCTCTGCCCGACACTTTACGACGACGACTGCGCGCGTGACACCGCACCGGGAGAGCGCGGGATTGAAGGTGGTTTTCTTCTCCCTGTTTGAATCGAACCCCTCACGGCGAAAGAGTGTGTTTTAAAGCTTGTCGTCGAGTGTGATTGATTCGATTTTCAAAAAACGAAAAGGAGTGTGACGGACGACGTAAACGAGATGTCCGCGCCGGAAACGAAACGGGTCAAGCTCGATGCGGACGCGATGGATGTGGATGGAGAGAAGGAGAACGTCGCCGCCGTCGGTGGTGGGGTGGAGGAGAAGAAGCCGCGCGGTGGGAACTTGGAGAGTTCGGTGGTGCAGAGGGCGATGCCGCACTACTATGATAAACATTACCCGGGCGAGTTGTTGTTCAAGTGGTTGTCGCAAGGGAACGATAAAGGACACCCGAGAGCGGATAAATCGTATCCGACCCGACGGGAGTTTACCTTTGTGTTGAACAAGGATGATGGTTCGGAGATTTTCGCGAGATACAAGTGTTTCGCGAACGCCAAGTCTTACGGCGATGCGGTCAAGAAGGAAAAACCGGGACGTATCGAGTTTGGTCCGGTGTACAACCGTAAACCGAGCGAAAAGGGGTCAGTTGATCTTAAACCGGTCGAGCGCGAGCTCGTGTTCGATATCGATATGACGGATTACGATGATGTGCGTACGTGCTGCAGCGGTGCGGATATTTGCGGCAAGTGTTGGCCGCTCATGACGGTTGCACTCAAGATCCTTGACACCGGTTTGAGAGAGGACTTCGGTTTTAAGCACTTGCTTTGGGTGTACTCTGGTCGTCGTGGTATTCACTGCTGGATCAGCGACGAACGCGCGAGGAAGTTGAGCGACGAGGCGCGCGCCGCCGTCGCGGAATACTTTGCCATTGTCAAGGGTGAAGGCAAATCCAGAAGAGTCCTCTCCGTGGCGCCGCAAATGTATCCGGCTGTCGAGCGAGCGTACAAAAATGAGTTGGCGGATTATTGGATTAATAGCTACCTGCCCGAGCAGCGCATCCTCGAGCACGAGGATAAGCTTGAGAATGTTCTTGACTTGATTGGAACCGCAGACGCCAACATCAAGGCGGATCTTCAAGAAGAGTTCAAAAACAGCAAGGCTGATTCCGTGGCGCGCTGGAAACGCATCGAAGAAACCATCTCAAAGGCTTCTCTGAAAAACTACAGACTCAGAGGGATGGTTGAGAAGATCATCTGCTGGCACGTGTATCCGCGGGTTGATATCGAGGTGTCCAAGCACATGAATCACTTGTTGAAGGGACCGTTTTGCGTGCACCCAAAGACTGGGCGCGTCTGCATCCCGATGGATCCGAAGGCTGCGGAGAAATTCGACCCGGAACAAGTGCCCACCGTCGTCGACCTCAAACAGGGTGTCAAGACGCTCGATGGCGCCATCAAGACGTTCAATGAAACGTTTTGGAACGCCTGCGACGCAGAGAACGCCGAGCGCTTGACGGCGAAGACTCGCGCCGCAAAGGCTTCCAACCAACAAAGCATCGACTTCTGATCATAGGATATCCAGATTCGTTGTAAAGTAATTCTCTACTCAATAGTTCATCAGGTTAAACGCGCGCTTTCTCTCTCTCACACACTTTTTTTTGAAACGTTTCATTTAAATTAAAATTTAGTCTGCAGCGCGACGAGGCGCGAGCTCTACGGCTAGCAACCGTTCGCTAGAGGCTAAGACTTCTTCCCAAGACGGGGGCTTGCTCTTTTCAAAGTAGACATTCTCAAAGACGGTCGTGTCCCAGCTCTCACCAGTCGTGCTGTTGCCGAATTTGCGAACGCTTCCGTCCGGCGACAACACTTCGCCCCACGTCCGACTCCATCTCTCGCCGTCTTGACCGACTCGCCAGGTTTCACCGCTCTTCCTCCCGCTCCCAACCTTACTACGACGCTCTTCCCATTTATCTCCCCACCGCATCCCCATGCCGTTCTCCGCCCATTTATCCGTCCATTTCAGCACCGAGCCCTCTCCGTCGTACTGTTCGCCCCACTTTTCCCACCACGCCTGCCGAACCTCCCGTCCATTCTTCTCAACCCCTCGTTCCACCGCACCGTTGACGTAATACCGCTCCCACCACTTCTCTTGCCACTCCTTACTCTGTGCGTCTCTCGCCCACTTATCCGCGCTTCGTTCAATGTGTTCCATCCCGGTGAACTCATCCTTGCAATAAATCTCCCTCCACGTCTCCCACCACGTTTCTCCGCGTTCATTAAACCCACTCTTTTCAAACCCGAGCTCCTTGTACCCGCTGCAATCGCACTTTTCCCACTTCGTTTCGCTCGATCCACTCCTCCCATCGACGCACTCCCGTTTCGTGGTCCACCACCGGCTTTGATACCCGCCTTCGCCTCGCTCAAAGCCGCGTTTCCGCGTCGTCGTGATTCCATCCTCCGTCGTCGTCGTCGTCGTCTTCGCGCTCGTCGTCGCATCTTCCATCGCCCGATCACCATCATCGTCGTCATCACTAAACGCCGCGCGTTCATCCGCGATCCCCGTGTCCCTCTGCGGCGGTTTAGACATCACCCGCGTCGTCATCGGCGGTGTACTCTTCCATCGTCGGCGTCTCGCGATCGATCCGAATCGTGCGTCAACCACCCGACGCGTGCGTACCACCGCCGTCCCGGGACGCATGGCGCACCTCGCGAACGAACGAACGACGATATCACAACGACGACGATATCACCCGTCGTCTCCCGTCGTCACTCGTCGTCACCCGTCGGCGCGTCGTTGTGACGACGTCATCTCAATGCGACGCAAACATCTTGTTTCTCTCACGAAGCGAGCGCGAGCGACGTATGGACGTATGGACGGATGGATGGTCGTGGGTCTTAATCGATCCGTCGGCGCGCGGTCGTCGAACGGTTTTGTTTATGAAAGAGTAAGTCTGATTCTCTCGCGTCTACCGTTTACTTTTTGCGCTTGTACTTGCTCGCGGATTTAAACTTGCCCTTTTGGGATTTGAACGGTTTGGCGCCGCCGAACCCGCCGGCGCTACCGCCGGATTTGAGCTTACCCTTGTATCCAGCGCCGCGACCGCCGAGTTGGGCGAAATCGTCGCCGTCGTCGTCGTCGTCACCGGTACCGCGTTTTCTACCCCGGGATTTCGGGTCTTTGGATCGTTTAACCATTCGCACGACTTTGGACGCGACGCCGCCGGTGAGCCGCGCCTCGCGTTCGAGCGCCTTTACGGATTTCACCCCCTTGGTCACCTTGACGCCCCCGCGAGGACCGTCGTCGTCGCCTCGTTCCTTGGCGTAGAGTTGTTGCATGGCGAGTCGACGACGGGCGCGTTTGCCCTCGGGTAATCGGTCGGGACCGGCGGCTTCTTGCTTGCGCTTGTACTTTTTACCCCGACCGCGGGCGTCGGTTAAATCGAGCTCGGCGTTTTGCATAGCCTTGAGCGCATCCTTTTGCGTCGAACGCTTTTCGCGTTCGCTCTGGAACCAAGTCTTCGCGGGTCTGGATTTGATATCCGCGGCGTGTTCGATCATGTTCTCCGCCTTGCGAGCCTCCATTTCCGCCTTTTGTAATTGCTTCTCCGTGCGCTCCTCGTAGTTTATTTGCACAATTTGTTCCTCCAAATCTTCAATCTTTTTGTGCCAGTCGGCGACAATGTTTCCCGGAACGACGCGCGCCTTGAGGTTGGCCCCTCTCTTTGCTATGGTTTTAACTAGTCTACGATCTCCCTCCTCCATGAAAGTGAGGGCGGTGCCTTTTTTACCGGCGCGGGCGGTGCGACCGACGCGATGGAGGTAACTGGCGAGCGTCTTGGGGGCGTCAAAGGAGAGCACGGCGTCGACGGATGGAATGTCCAAGCCGCGCGCGGCGACATCCGTAGCGATGAGGTGCGTCACTTTACCGGTGCGGAAGTCGTCCAACGCAGCCAAACGCTGGGTTTGAGTCATGTCACCGTGTAATTCGCCCGCCTTGACGTCGCTGAGGCCCATGATAATCTTGAGGCGGTGCGCTTGCTGCTTCGTCTGCGTGAAGACGATGGTGGACTTGTCAAACGACCTGCTCACAATGGCCATGAGGAAAGCTTCCTTTTGAGCGCTTTGGTTGGGCTTGAGCTTTAAAATCTCTTCGACGAGATACTTGGGCGTCGTACCGAGCGTATCGGCCGACAAACGAGCCGGGTTCTTCATGGAGAGACTCGCCAAAGCCTCGACGCCCGCCGTGAGCGTGGCGCTAAAGAGGAGCGTTTGGCGCTTCTTCGGGCACTGGCGAACAATCTCCTTGATCTCCTCCAAGAAACCCATCTCCAGCAGACGATCGGCTTCATCTAAAATGAGCGTCGCCAAGTCCTCCAAACCGAACGAGTGCGTGTTCCGGACGTGATCGATGATCCGACCGGGAGTGGCGACGACGATTTCGGGGCGCGTGCGCAGCGCCGCCGCTTGCACATTCGCCGAGAGCCCACCGACGACGAGTGCGGCCCGAATCGAGGTGAACTGCGCCAAGCGCTCCGTCATCTGATGCACTTGCACAGCCAACTCGCGCGTGGGAACGAGCACCAGCACGTGCGTCGCCGCCACCGGTCTCGGGCCTCTGTGCAACATTCGCTCCAACTGAGGCAACATAAAGGCTGCAGTCTTACCGCTCCCAGTCACCGCGCGCCCGCACACGTCTCTTCCCGTCATTGCGATCGGAATCACCGCCGCTTGAATCGGCGTCGGCTTTTTATATCCCAAAACTTCGCACGCTTTCGTCAACGCCCGCGATAAGTGCAGCTCCTCGAACGCCTTGGCGTCAAACGTTGTGTCGCCCTTCATCCCACTGACAACAGCGCGCTCCTGGAAACCACCATCTGATTCAGAGTCCGAGTCTGATTCAGATGCTGACGCTTCTTTTTCCACCGTCGTCTTCGTCGTCTCTTCTTCTTCCTCTTCGTCCTCTGATCCCGACGGCTCGCCGCCGCTCTCGCTCTCATCCCCAGACTCACCCGACGCCGATTCCTCCGAACCGCTCTCCTCTTCCGAATCACTCTCATCATCCGTATCATCCGTCTCTGAATCGCTCCCACTCACGCTCTCATCGTCCTCATCATCGTCTAAATCTTCTCCCGGCAAAGGCGCGTCCTCCGAATCGCTGCCGTAGTCGTCCTCCTCATCCTCCTCACCCTTCCCTCGTCCGCCCTTCTTCCGCGTCGACCCTCTCCCCGCCGCCTTGCCCGAGTTTTTAACCCGCGCAATCTTTTCATCCACGCTCGTCATATTTTTCGCCGCGAGCTCCCGTTTCGCGTCGCGTCGCGCGTCTGAAAAGTCCCACGCCGACTGCGCGCCGCCGCCGCCAGCGCTTCCGGGCTTCACCTTTGTCTTGCGTCTTCCGACACCGACGTCGTCGTCGTCCCCGAGATCGTCAAAGGTGAAATCTGGGTTGAACACCAGTTCGACGTCGTCGTCGTCATCCGCGCCGTCACCGGCGTCACCGGCGGCGTCGACGCTCGGTTTCTTCTTCGTACCCATTTCGTTGTTCGCGTGCGTCACGCACTGACGCGCGTCAGACGCGGTCGACCCGTCGGTCATCCACCCGCGACATGACGGAGTCGACGAAAACCCTCCTCGCGATGCTCGCCCACGTCGCGAGCGGCGTTGCCTATTTTTTAACCGCGCAAGAGGTGATGAACATGGCGCTCGTGTCGCCGCGCGCGCAACCGTTGACGGGCATGATTTACCTCAGCGATGCCGTGTCGTCGGCGTTGACGCACGCGTTGACGTCCCGCGGTGGAGGCCACCAGACGCGAAAGGATATCCGTGGGAAGTCTTCGCCGTCGGCGTTTCCGCGAGCGGCGCTGTTGCTTCCGGTGTTTGATATCTTTGGTTTGACGTGCGCGCTCGAGTCGATGCGCGTGCTCGGGGGACCGTTGTATCAAACGCTCTCTGGGTTGTTGATTCCGTTTAGCGCCCTCTTGTCGGCGGTGTTTTTGAAGCGCAAGTTTACGACGGCGCAGTTGAGCGCGATCGGGGTCGTTATCGCCGGGTTGGCGGTCAAGGCGAAGGAGGTGTCGGACGCGGCGACGCGGTCCGGGGCGAGCGTGCCGACGGGCGGCGTGCTCATCGCGATCGCGGCGACGGTTTCGTACGGCTTTCGTGGGCTCACGATGGAGTATCTGAGCAAGTCTAAGACACCGTTGAGCGGGAACGCGCAGACGATGCTCATGGGGGGGGTCGGATTTGCGGCTTTTGTCGCGTACTCTGCGTCGACGACGTATCGCGACATGGACGGCTTGGTGTGGGCGTATTACAACAAGAGCACGCGAAGCTCGAGCGACGTGCTCAAGGTGCACGCGGGCAACATGCTCGCGCGCGCATTCATGGTGAAGATGATGATGGCGGTGGTTTCGAGCGCGGGTGCGACGCAATTAGCCTTGTCCAACGCCATTCGAAGCGTCGGCGTCATTGTCTTTTCGCACTTCATCTTTTGTCCGGAGGACGCGCGTCAGTGTCTCTCGTACAACGGCGCCGTGAGCGCCGCCATGGTTGTCACCGGCGGTCTCGCTTACGCTTTGAGCGCGCCATCGAAATCAAAAACGGTCGCGACCGAGCCATCCATCACCCGCCGGTCGTCGACGATTCACGCGCGAGACAAAGCCAAAGCATCGGCCGCGTCCGCCGGATCAACCTCCATCCGTCGCAGATCGGCGCGACGGGGCTGATTCGGTGGGTGCGCGCATCATCGATCGCCGCCATTATTTTTTCGGCGCATTCCTTCATCTTTCTCTTCTCTTCCCTCCCTCCGTCGCGTTGTGATCGCATCCACTGTTCCGTCGTTGCTCCATTCAATCCTGGCACCCCGCGCCTCACTCCTCGACGCGCACGTCTGTCTCCTTCGCGCCGCCGCGATGCGCACGACCGACCGCGCGACGAAAGCCTCCGCGCTCTGCATCGCCGCGTTTTGCCTCGTCCCCGGCGCGTCCGCGTCCGTTTTCCGCAACGACACGTCCAACCCGAGGAGGGCGTTGTCTCAACAACAACGAGACTCTTGGTACTCTGGAACGGCGACGTGGTACGGCGGTCCCGACGGCCCGGGCCCGGATGGAATGTCCATCTACACTGGGTCGTGTAAATACGGGAAAAATATCCCGTCGCATTTCGTGAGCGCCATCAACACGGATGGTGGATACGATTACGGTGCGCGCGCGCGCGCGTCGAAAGCCCGACGTCGTATTGACATCGTCGTCGCGTTTGTACGTCGGTAGGTCTGACTGATCTCTGCGGTCAATGCTTCGAAGTTATGTGTGTGAACGGACGGCAACGCGGGTTGGAAGACTCTATTCTTGGTCCTTGGGCGGTACGTTCGTTTATCGGAGCGACTCGCGAATTTTCGACTCGACTCGACTCGACTCGAACGAACGACGCGGCTTGTATGATTTGACGACGACGACGCGCTTTAAAACTTTTCGAAAAACAACGTAGGGATGCGTCGAAGCCGGCGCGAAGAGCGTCACCGTCATGATAACGGATTCGTGCCCGTGTGGACACCCGAATCCGAGCAATCAGAGACACTGCTGCGGGGGCGAAGCCGACGACGGGCGTCATCTCGACTTATCGTACGCCGCCTTTGATTCCGTGGCGTTGCGACATCGGGGACTCGTTGATATCAAGTATCGTAAAACGGATTGCTCGACGCTGGGCCAGGAAAAGTACTACACTTAATCGCGCATGAATGTCGACGATGTGCATGAATATTAGGCAGAGAGACGCGGGTCGCGATCGGTGCGAAAGCGCCGGCTTTGCGAACGCGCGAACAGTTGAAACGCGACAGAAATCATCACCAATCAGTCTTCAGCGCGTCCCCAGTCGGTGACGCAACGAACGCTCGTCATGTCCCGACGCGCGCATCTCGCGAACCTCGCTCGGGGATTATCGCGACCCTTCGCCGCGCCTCGGGAGCGCGCGCCTCGGGGCGCGTCTTCGTTCGCGTCCGCGAGCGCCTCGGCGTCCGCGAGCGAGGCCGCGTCTGGAAAGCGTTTCGCCGTCGTCGGAAGCGGACCCGCGGGAATGTACGCCGCGCTCGCGCTGACGAAAACATTTCAAGGATCACGCGTCGATGTTTTCGAGCGGTACCCAACGCCTTTCGGTCTGGTGAGGTTTGGCGTGGCGCCGGACCACGCGGAGACTAAATTGGTGACAAACAAATTCAACGAAACGCTCACGACGCGCGACGACGTGCGCTTCTTCGGAAACGTGCAGTTAGGGCGCGACGTCGCGCTGGGTGAACTGTGTGATGGGTATCACGGCGTCGTTCTCGCGTGCGGGACGAGCGGGGACCGAAAGTTGGAGGTACCGGGGGAGGATGCGTACAGAGGCGTGTTGAGCGCGAGAGAGTTTGTCGCGTGGTTCAACGGGGATCCGGAACACGGAATCGAGAGCGAAACGCACGCGGCGGTGGTGGAGGCGTTGGGATCGTCGATGCGCGAGGATGCGCGTCGGACGGCGGCGCACGTGGCGGTCATTGGGGTTGGGAACGTGGCGATAGACTGCGCGAGGATATTGTTGAGAGACAAGGACGCGTTGGCAAAGACGGATATTTGCGAACACGCGTTGGAGGTTTTGCGAAAGCATCCGGTGGATAACGTTTCCGTCATCGGTCGGAGAGGACCCGCGCAGGCTTCGTTTTCTCCCAAAGAGCTCAGAGAGTTGCTCAATCTGCCGGATGTGCGCGTCGTGATTCCCGAGGAGGAATTCGCGTTGGCGCCGGAGGACGAAGCCGAGTTGGCAGAGAATAGACCGCGCCGGCGCGCGTACGAAGCCATGACGAAACGACTCGCCGCAGAAAACCCTGAGACGAACAAGACGCTCACGTTTCGGTTTCTTAGCAGTCCGCTCGGGTTTGAAGGCACCGAAGACGGGGTGTTGCAATCGATGAAACTGGGGCGAAACGAGTTGGTTGGCCGAGCCGGATCGCGCAAGTCGATCTCTTCTGGCGAAACGGAAGACATTCCGACAGTCATGGCGCTTCGTTCGGTTGGATACCGCGCAGAGGAAATTAAAATGGACGTCGAGGACACGTCTGTGAGTAAGCTGCAGCTGCCCTTCGATCAGGTGAGGCGAGTCGTTCCGAATGAGTACGGCGCCGTCAAAATCAGCGCCGAAGCCGACGAATGCGTTCCGGGCTTGTACGTCACCGGCTGGCTCAAACGAGGCCCCACGGGAATCATCGGCACGAACCTCACGTGCGCGGAGGAAACCGTGGCAAAGATGGCGAGCGATTTCACGTCCAACCCACCGGCCGAACGCAAACTTCTCGATGTGGAATCCATCTTGGCGCGACGCGGAGTGCGCGTCGTCACCGGAGCTGACTGGCACAAACTAGACGAACGCGAGCGCGAGCGCGGCGCGAGCGTCGGCAAACCCCGCTCTAAATTCACCTCCATCGGTGAAATGCTTAAAGCCTTAGACCACTAGGTACAGTAGACTGATTGATTTGTTTAAATGTTAAACGCCGAGCCGCGTTGGCCATTCCTCTCTTTGGTGCGTCAGCCGCGCCCGCGCGCGAACCTCTTCAGACTGAGACGCACCGCGGTCGACGCGATGTCAACCCACCTCACCGTCGTCGAGTCGTCGCGTGCGATCGTCCAGGGATCGCTCGCGCGTTCCCGGCGCTCGCGCGCGCCGTCATCACCGCGTCGCGGCGTCACTCGGTGCGCTTTATCGGCGAAAAAGTCACTCGCACCGCCGAGCTCGAAAAATGGTTCCGCGCGAGTCTCGGACCGCGGGTCGCCCGCCGGAAGCCCCGCCCCAGCGTGGGGACACGACTCAACGACGTACGTCTTTCTCGGCGCCGTCTGCGTGACGTCGCTCGCGGCGGCGACGGCGACGGCGGTGACGGTGGCGGTGCCGCTCATGCGTTCGCTGACGAGGTTGAGCGACTCGGTCGACGCCGCGGCGCGCGCCGCGGAGAAGGCTGCGATAGAGATGGAGGATCTGGCGAAAATAACAAAGGTGGAATTGCCAACGGCGCTGGATGCGATGGAGGATAGCGCCGAGGAGGTGGAGATTTTGGCGACGGAGATGCGAGAGGCGTTGGCGAGACTAGACGCGTCGGAGTGGGCGGAAAACTTTTTGAGCGAGTGGACGTCAAAAATCAAGGACCCGGCCAAGGACTTTGCAAATTTGGGCGATGATGCGTCAGAGTACGTGCGTCGGCTCTCTCTTGAGCTCGGTTTGGTGATGCAATCCGTGGGTGCCTACTTGGACGACGGGACTTTTGACGAAGCTACGCGAAATCTGACGGCGGACGAAAAGGCTCAGCGGAGGGAGTCCATCACGAGTGCGATCGATTCAGCGAAGGAGCTGACGACGCAGGTGAACACGATTACTCGAGGCGGGGCAAAGGGTCGCGATTTAGCTGACATTGTCAGTAAGTTTGCGCTCGCGTCTCAGGAAGTGTCCACGGCGATGGCGAGAGTGTTCGATCCAATCGACGTCTCGAAAAGGTCGCGCGACGAATAGAAGGCAGCAATCTCTTGTACAATAGCAGCTCAATTCTTTCTTTTACACGGCCCTTTCTCTTTTCTACATCAAATCAATCCGCTCGCTGGCCAACGCGAGCGAAGCGTCTCGTCCTCCATGAAGCGCGCGTACCCGCTATGCGCCCGCGCGACACCAATCGGATTGATCATGCGCGCATCCGTCGAAAATCCTTCGGGATCGCCCGAGCCCTTGGGATGGTACGAATGTATGGACTCACCACCAGCCTCGGTCCAGAGCATCGATCCTCCATGCGCGTATTCGACGGAGAACTGGCCTTCATTAGACGTCGGCAACCAAATCCCACTCGTCGGCACACGTGCGAACAAATCTCCAGCATGGACGACGCGCGCGTACGAAAGCTTTCCCTCCAACCCTTCATCAATCATCTTGACAAAATTGGAATCACCAACTCTCGGTTGTCCAAACGTGACGGCGTCCACGCGACCATACTCTTCCGCCAATCTCGCGGCGCAAAGTGTCGTCATCGCCCCGCCGAGCGAGTGCCCGGTCACCACCAACCGTGTCTCCTCGCTCGCGCTCTCATCCATTTCACGCTTGACCGCGTCTTCCACCTTTGACTTGAGCGCCGCGTACGCCTCAGCGTACCCGGCGTGCACGCGTCCACCCCCCATCATTGAACTCGGAGCGTCTCGCCACGTCGTCTGACCCGCGCGTCCGTTAATCTGCGACTCCCGAATCAACCCTCTCAACGGTGACGGCGTCGTCCCTCGAAACACCACAACCAACCAATCCTTATCCGACGACCGCACCCTAAATACCCCGGCTCGCGTCGTCGTCGTCGTCGTCGAAGTCGAATCCACGTCGAACCACGCGCGTCTTTGCACCCCGCCGCCTCCCAAAACCTCCATCGTTTCCCTCCGCAACGTCGCCCCGTCCCCAATCAACGGTTCAAACCCGAGCGGGGTTGCGAAATCCAACGCCTTTGCGTCGACGTCGGCGTCAAAGAACCCATCCTGACCGAGTTTCCAATACGAAAGCATCGAAAGCTTACACAACGCTCTCGCGCCTTCCAAACTCCTCGGGTGCGTCTTCTCCTTCGTCGTCGTTTCAGTTGTCATCGCGCGAGTGTGCGCACACCGTCGTCGCCGACGCGTCGCGCGTCGTCCGCGAGACGCCATCGACGCGACGACGACGACGCACGCGCGCATGATTCGGTTCGTCACGACGCGTCAGCGTCTGAAGGCTGCCTGCGCCTTTACGAAACGTCACTTCGACGCGCCGCCGTCCTTCGTCGTCGTCGCGACGCGTCGCGCGAAGACGCGGAACGACGGACGGGAATTTAATCATCCCACGCGTTTTCGTCTCGACGACGACGACGTCGCGCGTGAAGACGACGTGACGCGATGACGACGCGATTCAACTTGTCCAGCTTTACACGGCGCGCCGTCGCGTACGGCGGCGCGACGACCGTCGCCGTCGGTGCGCTCGCGTCAACGTCCGCGCCGTCAATCGTCGGGGAGGATAATCCCGTCGCGGATGCGGTGATCTCGGCGCAGAGGTTCGCGGTGGCGACGAGACACTTTGCGCCCATGTACTTTGATTACCGCGCGCATAGGGCGCGTGTGCGGGCGATGGGCGCCGACCCGACGGAGGACGAGGTGCGGGCGTCGAGGCAAATTATGTGGGCGCGCGTCGCGGAGAGGTTGAGGGATCTCGCGAGGGCGCAAGGGGGGATTTACGTCAAGGCGGGGCAACACATTGCGGCGCAACCGGTGGCGCCGTTGCCGTTTCAGAGGATATTGAGAGTGCTGATGGACGACGCGAGCGAGCGGCCGTTTGCAGAGGATGCCATGACGTTCAAGGAGGAAATAGGCGCGGATATCGACGAGGCGTTTGCGAGCTTTGATAAAACGCCAGTGGCGAGCGCGTCGTTGGCGCAGGTGTACCGAGCGAGGACGTTTGCGGGGGAGGAGGTGGCTGTGAAAATTCAGCAGAGACCGGTGGCGAAATTTTTGCAGAGCGATTTGGCAACGATTGAAGGGTATTACTCGCTCTTGGCTTGGTTGATTCCCGGGTTGAGGTTTCAGTGGTTGGCTAACGAAACAAGGCGACACATGGCGGAGGAGTTGGATTTCACGAGCGAGGCGGCGAATTCGGTAAAGGCGGGGCGAATGTTGGCTCGGGATTTCGGCGACGATGAGTTGCACATTCCTCGCGTGCATCGACAGCTGAGCGGTAAGCGCGTTTTAACGATGGAGTGGTGCGAGGGCAATCGAATCGATGACGTCTCAGCGTTAGAAAGGAATGGCGTCGACGTCGAGGCGGTCGCGGCGAGGATTCAAAAGATTTTCGCAAAGATGCTCTTCGTCAATGGGTTCATTCATGTGGATCCACATCCCGGCAACGTCTTGGTGGATAAGAATGGACGCATCGTGTTGCTCGATCATGGAGTGTACAGAACATTAGATGAAGACTTGCGAAGGAAGTGGTGCAATGTCTGGCTCGCGCTGATTCGTTCGGATGACTCGGCTTTGCGCGACGCCACGGCGAGTTTAGGCGTCAACCCAGACATGTCGCAATTCTTCAAGCTCATTCTCGCCTTGGTTCCGACGAAAATCATCGAGGATCCTCTCGTCAAACCGGGGGAGACTACACACACGTCGAGGATGGACACGCTCACTCCGGCTGGTAAACGCATGATTTTCCGCCAAATCATGGGTGTGAGACTCGAAGACCAATCGCAGCTGTTTGAGAACCTGCCGCGCGATTTGCTCCTGGTTCTTAAAGCGAACAACCTGTTGCGATACATCAACGAGCAACTCGGAAGTCCGGTGAATCGCTACAAATACATTGCGTCGTCAGCTACCGAAGGGTTACGTTCGACGTCATCCGGTGCGACGGACACGACGGATGTGTCTACCATCAATCGCGGCGCTTTCGCTCGTGTTCGCGAGCGACTTGGAGATGCCGTCGCGATTTCATTTCTACCGCTTCAGTTGCTACTGCTCAAAGGTCAGCTCGCGTGGGCGTTTTGGAAAATGGGCAAAAAACAGGCTGCGTCGGCAACCTTGCAAATCTATTCATCCAATTCGGCGTCCACGACGACTCCACCAAAGCAGGCGTGAGTGACTAGGCGCGTTAGGCCTCTGTTTTCGCGCGTTGCTTCTAAAACATTCTTTCTCCATTTGTAATTGTCTACTTTCTAGGGTGCTTAGGTTTCATGCATTGAAGTTTTAGAAGTTGCCCGCTGTCCGGAAACGGAAATGATTTGCGATGAGGTGGAGAAGCGCGCGCGCGATCGTTGGCGGATGGAAATATAATACTATTACAACAAACATTCGCGAGGACGCGATGCGGACGTGATTCGGTCGCTCGAGCGTTGCGTTAACATTACGCGGCGAGGGTTTCAGTCGCCGGGGAAGTCGCGCTGGGGCCCAAGTCGTCGGTATCCTTGACTTCGTGTTCGTCCGCACTTGCGTCCGCTGCTTCGCGCGCCGGAACGAGGGACCATAAACCGAGAGATTCAGGCGTCTCTCCCTCGGTGTCCTCGATGGAGACGTCCGCGCCCCAGTCGAGGAGTACGTTGGATGTCTCCGCGTCCTCTAGGTTGACTGCATAGTGCAGAGGGGTGTGGCCGTGAGTATCTCTGGCGTTGACGTCGGCGTCGAGCAGCGCCAAGTGCATGGCGATTTTGGCATACCCTCCTTCGGCGCACCAATGCAAGGGTGTTCTACCGTACGCATCCTTTTCGTTGACAGACGCGCGATTAGTTTTCATCGCCATCACCGCCGCGTCTTCGTCTCCGTCTCTACACGCCGCGCTCAGCGCGCCGAGAGCATCATTTTCGACGGTTTCATCGTCATTCGTGGTGCTAACCGTCTGCGCGTCTTGTACAATTGGTCGACTCTGCGGCGCCGCCATCATCGATGATTCCGCCGCGTGATCCGCTGCTTCGTCGCTCTCCTCTGCCGCGTGAAACTCTTCCACCGCCGCGTGATCCGCCGCTGTGTGTCCGTTCTCATCCACCTCATCATCGCTCGCGTTTTGGCTCTCGCCCCATTTCGCAAACGCTTCGATGTACGCCCGCATTGCGCTCGTCTTCGACAATTTTGATTTCTCCTTCCACGCGTTATACTTGGCTCGTCCCACCACATCCAACGCGTTGATTGGTTTTTCCGCATCCTTCACGAAATCCTTCGTCGCCTGTTTATACAACGCGTACATTTCCGCTTTAAACCCGGGTTCAAAGTACGCGTCGCTCGATATCAGCAACGTCTTGAACGTTCTCGCGCATCTGTGAAACTTTTGTTCCAGTTCGCTCTTCTCTTCAACATCCATCGATGCGTCCTCCTCTTCGACTTCGATTTCATTCGACGACGAGAAAGACGCCTGAAAGGATAACACTCGATCGATCCACACCTTGGACGCATCCAACGACCGTCTCAACCGCTCGATACCGATCGCTTTAAAACGCGTCAGGATGACATCGACATCGTTCACGAATCGTCGTCGTCGACCCTCATCCGTCGTGATGATCCCCGTCGACGCGAGCGCCGTGACCGTCGCCGCACCGACGACGACACCGGCCGCGTATGTCGTCGCCACGCGCGCCACCGTCGTCATCGCCGTCGTCGTCACGCGTCGTCGTTTGTCGAAATCGCGATCAATTCTTTCACGCAATAGCAAACTGCTTTGACACTGAAAAAAGACTTTCGGGAATTTCAAAGCTGATAATTCACCTTTGAGCGTCATCGAAGCTTAAAAGTGCCTTTCAATGAATCAAGAAGCACCAAACTCGTCGTCACTGTGCGACGACTCTGTCGTACTTTTAGAAACGCTCGGCTTTGACGACGCCGGACGCCGGAATGAGACGAGGCAACGCGCGAACGATGAAGCGCGAACGACGATGGACGCGTCGCGTGTTCGACGTCGTCGACTTCATCGCGGTGACGGTGCGAGATCGTTTGCGTGATGTTTTTGTTTTGTTCGTTTCATTTCTCGTTCGTCTCGTGACGGTTGGTCTTCTCGGATCTCGTTCGAGTCGCGTCGCGCGCGACGCGACGACGACGGAGGATGCGCGCGCGACTGAAAGAAATGTCCGTGTTCGGTAGGCGATGTGCGCGACGATCGGGGCGATGGCGCAAGCGCCAGATGGAACGTCGTACGCCGAAACGAATTGCGTCGCGTTTGACGCCGGAGTGATTCGAGTCAACGCCGACGCGTGGATCTCGAGTCCGAGCGATGAGCTACTGCGCGTCGGCGCGCTGGTTGAAAGTGATGCTTCGGTGGCGGTCGGGGACGCCGCGCGGGAGGCGTACGCGAGCGTTCTCGTCGTGAACCAAGCGGATCGAGAAGTGAATCTCGCCGGGGTATCGGTGCAGTACGAGTTTTCTCGTCGCGACGATTTCTCGCAGTTTGAGTTTACGTGTTGGGGAATGCAGGTCGTCTCTCCGAGCGGAGCTCGTCGTCCGGTTGATTGCTCTGAGGTTTCTTTTGAGATGAATGACGTCGGACCGCGGGTGTCGTTCAAGTCGATCGCTCTCAACGTCGGCGAATTCTTGGCTGGCGGGTACTCAAATTTTCTGTTTTCTTTCCGGGATGCGCAAACGCGCGTCTTGGACGGTGCAAGATTGATCGCTCGTCCTGCGTTTTGTGACGCGAGTCTCATCGAGACGACGTCGAACGTTGATGCGAGTGCGGCGACAAGTACGACGTTTGGATGGAACCCAAACGAGAACGTCGTTCTTTCAGTGTGTCCGAGTTTACTCGATGTCGTCTTCAGCACCATGTCTTCGAGCGTATCGGACGATGAGACCGTGACTGAGATTTCGGGTATCATCGGTCATAGGAGCTGCTCTAGTCTGGATTTGTCCAAGATGGCTTTCGCGATTGATCTCGGCGGTGAGTACGACTCGTCTGCGCTCTCCGTGAAATGCGAAGGATTACAGCTCGTCTATCCCATCTCTTCCATGATGGGCGAAACGAGAGTCGAGTGCGCACCGAGTATCACCGAACGGGGCGTTGAACTTCGATTCGGCGACGGCCTGACGCTCTGTCCGGGGTGTTTCATCGTCGGCGGTCCGAACGACGTTATTCTGGAGCTCTCGTATGACGACAATCGGTCGTTTACATCCACGACTTTGTCTCCGGAAGGACTGCGTCGACCCTTCTGTTCGGGTTACTCCACCGACGACGTCGATCTCGTGCGTCCGTGCGGAGATGTTCAAAACGTTGAATACGGGGGCACACCACTCACCGAAGGCTTGTTTCTGGTTTCGTCTCCGGAGGCGTGTTGTCTGGCTTGCCAAGAGGAACCTTCTTGCAATGTTTGGACTTTCTGCACAGCTGACGACGGGTGTGGAAGAAGTGAATTTGTGTTTTCGTACTCTGAGTGTACACTCAAGTATCTCGTTCCGGAACTTCTCCGAGAGGACGAGATTCCGGGTGAGCGCGGTGAAGACGTGACTTACATTTCTGGCGCGCTGACGTACAAGGACGCGACTCCATATCCATACGACACATCTGAAACTCGCAGAGAGTGCAGAGCCGAGGAGCAGACGAATTACGACGGGATTCAACTATCCATCGTCAACGCCGTTTCTTGGGGTGCGTGCTGCGACGCGTGCTTTGCCGACCCTTCGTGTTCCGTGTTTACATTTTGCGGAGACGAAGCCGGATGTGACGACGGAGAGTTTGGCTACCAATCTTGCATTTTGAAAATTTTCATCGTGGGATCGGATCCGAGAAACCCGCCAACCATCGAACGCGGTGACAGCGTGCGCTGGACGAGCGGTATTCTCGCGGATCGCATTCAAGATCCTGAGCCTTCTCTTGACGGATGCCAAATCGAGCCGCGGGCCAATTACAAAGGTCATCCGCTCAATACTGGCTCTAAGCTCGTCGTCGATTCCGAAGAGGAGTGTTGCACGGAGTGTAAGCGTGAGCGCAAGTGTAACGCGTGGGTCTTTTGTGCGGTCGCCGATGGGTGTTCGAACGGATACTACAACTACAGCTTTGGTGAATGTTGGCTGAAGAGTCTGTCAAAGGACGACATCGCTGCCGTTCCGATTCCGGCTTGGGAGCGAGGTGAAACCGTTCCATGGACGAGCGGAATCGTGGTTAAAACGATTTCTCCTCCGACGCCAACACCGGTACCGAGTCCTCCCGTGTCTCCACCGTCGCCTTCGCCGTCACCGTCGCCTTCGCCTCCTCCTCTGCCTTCGCCGCCGGCACCTTCACCTTCACCTCCTCCGCCTTCGCCTCCTCCGCCTTCACCACCTCCACTTCCAATCTGTTTACAGCTCGTTCAAGACTTACGAGAACGTTGCTCACCATTCTTTACGGTTGAAAACGAAGGCCTGGATAGCGCTTGCTGCGGAATCGTGCGCGAAATGAACAACAATGAATGCTTTTGCGAAGAATCGACGCTCGCCGAGCTCGGCGATACCATCAGAGTCATCGAGCTCACGACTCCGACGCTCTGCGAATCCGGCTTTAGCATTACTTCGGGCATTTCATGCTTTCCTTCACCGCCTCCACCGCCGCCGTCTCCGTTTCCCCCGCCTCCCTCGCCTCCACCTCCTTCTCCCTCTCCGCCTCCGCCGTCACCCTCTCCGTCGCCGCCGCCACCATCACCCCCACCTCCCTCTCCGTCTCCACCCCCTCCCTCGCCCCCACCGCCGTCTCCACCCCCACCACCTCCAGCGAACAAGTGTCCGATTCTTTCAATCGTCGGTGGACCCAATCCAGTGCAGAATGAAGTCTTGATTGATTCCCTCTACGTGGACGCCGGCGCGACGGCGAAGGATGACATCGACGGCGACATTTCAGAATCCATCGTCGTGGACACCTCCGCGGTGGACACGAGTCGCGTCGGTACGTATTCAGTCACGTATCGCGTCAAGGATTCGGGAGGGTGCGAGGTGACTGCGGAGCGTCTCGTTCGAGTTATTGCGCTTGTGCCGACGTCTGATTTGACGCAACTCACATCGCTTTGCGTTTCAAACGTCCGTCGAGTCGAAGAGCTCTGCGCAGGGTACGACTCATTGACCACCACAGGTCCAAATCCAGTGTCGTTTCCAAGTTGCTGCGTCGCCGTGAGCGACATGGATGAGGCTGGTTGCTTTTGCGTACCGGAAGTCGTTCGCGAATTTCAAGACGCGAAACCATCCATCGAAGAATTGGCATCCTTCACGCCTCTCGCCTGCGGCTACCGCATCAAGCACGGTTCGGTGTGCTCTGACCAACAGCTCTTGACGCAATTCTTGCGCGAACCCACCGGTGTTCCGGAAGTCACCATCGAGGCTGGAAAATGGCGCGAGATTGTTGACGAAGGCGGCGCGCTTCGCGAAGACGTCGGTTGCTCGGATGTTCTGCTCGTGACGCAAAAGTACTGCGGCGAAGTGCAAAGAAACGATGGTTTCGCCCCCAAGGTGAGCGATTTCGTCCCATGCTGCGCTACCGCGTCGCGCCTCTTCAACGACACGTGTCTGTGCGAATCTGGTCTCGACCTCATCACGGATGACAATGTCGAATTCGTTAGAGAGCTCGTCGGATTTGCGCCGCTCGGATGCGGATTGAATTTCACGTCTGCGTGTCCAGAGCTCGCGACTGCGATTGGATTGGACGTCGTGATGCCGCCCGCTCGAAACGAGACAAACGAAACGGTACCAGTCGGACCAGACCTTCCCGTGACTCGCCCGATCGAAGGATATGGCGTCGTCGTCGAGAATGGCGTGCCATTGCCCGCGGACGCACCTGGATCAAGCGCGTGCGACGCGATTCGCGAGTTGAGGAATTTCCTAGTCGTCTCATCGAGACCGGGGACGACGGAGTATCGCATCGCTGGAGCCGTCGGGTGCTGCTCGAATAAAACGATAAACATTCCCGAAGTGAGCGTGCTCGTCGGATATCGACCTAGAGATGTCGACAGCAATGCGTTTGTGAACGAATTGCCTTCGGCGCCCGTCGTGGAATGTTCCGGCATCACTCTCATCTCACCTTCGGGAGAGGTCTTGGATGACGCGCTGTGTGACCGAGTGACGATCAAAGAGCTCGATGGTGGATTCGAAATCACGCTGAGAGATGTCGAGATTTGTCCAGATTGCGCCATCGCTGGGAGAGCTCGAGACGGTACTCTGTTTACAATAACACACGATTCAACGGCGACGCTCGACGACTTTACACCCGTCGTTCGCGCGCTTCAGTGCGACACTTCTGGGTCGTGGGCAGACGCGCTTCCGCAGACTGATTCAAGACGACGGAAATTGCTTCAATTCTTTGGAGGTATACCCTTCTTCCCGGATTACGTCCGCGACAGACCAGACGTCACCCGTCCGAGCGTACAAAATCTCGCCGGCTTCAATTTGACGCAGTACGCCCGTCCGTTCAGAGATGGCGATGAACGAGCGTCCACAGTCGACGGAGACGACGAGGACGAGTACGGATTCGAAGATATCGAAGTGCAAAACTGTCCATCCATCATCGGACGCGTCAGCTCTTCCTTGCGATGGTTTGGCAAACGCGTTCAATCCGAAGGCACAGATTGGAGAACGTCTCCGTTTGACGGATACGACTTTGCAGGAAGAATAGGCATCGACGACCAGGATCCACTCACGCTCATGGACGTCACGATTCCGATCGTTCTTAGTGCTTGGGTGAACGACATCGACGGAACCTGGCGGGAGGTGGAGAATCCAATCGAAGAGTACCAGATTGAGTGTTTCGCAAGCGTCCGAGGTCCCGAGCGATTTGATTCGCGCCCTTGTGCGGGATTGAGCTTTTACATGGCTTCATACTCTCCCGACGGCGTCTTCGACGAAAATCCCGAGCGAACGCTTCCGAAAGTCACCCTTCTCGAGATTTCGATGTCCAACGTCACTCTGTGTTCTGGGTGTTCGATTGAGGGATTCGGTCAGAATGGCACGTTGTTCAGAGTTACCTCTCGAAGCGGCGCAGCTTTGGACTACATCGGACCAAGCGTCGGCAATCCAACGTGCAAGCGAGATTCTGGCGGCGTTCTCATCGCGCCATTGATACCCGAAGTCGAACCACCGGCACCAGCTGATTCCTCACCTGTCGTCGACGCGTCGTCGTGTAACGGCGAAAAGGGACTCAATCTCAAGGGCATTTTGCTTCGAGATGGTTCCAAATTCATCCTCGACACGGAGGAAGAGTGTTGTCTCGCGTGTCTCAACACCGACGGCTGCGACATATGGGTTTACTGCACTGGTGACTGTGTCGACTTTGCCTATCACTCGTGCTGGTTGAAGCGCGCTATCGGTGGTGGGTTCTCCGCCGAGCGCGGTCCGACAGACGTGGACGCCTGGGACCGCGGCGACGAAGTTCCGTGGACGAGCGGCTGGTTCGCGCGTTCAAAGACGATTCCACCGCCTCCGTCGTCGTCGCCGCCGCCTCCGAGCACTCGACCGCCGTCTCCGCCGATCGCGCGTCCTCCGGCACCTCCAGCTACGGTTCCAGATTCGGCCACGTACTTCACGCTTCAGCCCGGGGTGTCTGTTCAAATTCCCGCTTCGTTCATCACAGTGATTCCTGGCGCGACGCTCCCGAACGCGTCAGCGCCCGTCCCTGAACCGACCGCACCCGCGCCCTCGGAGGGACCGATTGAAAGACCCCTCGAACGCGCGTGCACGGCGAGCGACGCCCGCGCGTGTCCGACGGACTCTCTGCCAGAGCGTTTGCGAGAACTCGACGTTCGAGTCTCGTTCCAATTGATTCGTGTCGCAGACGCCGAGTCTCAGGCGGTCGTCACCGGCACGGCGATCAATTTTGGTCGAACGAGCGATCGCGTGTGTCTCACGGGCGTATCATTGACCCTACCTTTTGAGCGCCGAGTGATCGATCCGACGACGAACGTCGCGACTACGGCTCCGGCTTTGGATTTCGTCGTCGAGTGCATCTTCGTCGGCGTCCGAACCCGAGACGGACCGCCGGGTGAGGAAGAAAACGGATGCGACGCCTACGCCACCGCTCAAGTCACCGACGAAGGCGTTCAAATCGTGTTCCGAGAACTCTCCCTCTGTCCGGAGTGCTGGATCGTCGGAGGACCGTCCAACGCGATTTTCGCGTTGACGCACGTTCGCGAATGGCCTCTCGAACTCGCCGAGCCCACGGTCGCGGTTCAAAACGTCATCAACGAAGACTCCGCGACGTGTGCGCCGCAGTAACCGCGTACGTGACATCAAGATTTCCACACGAAACGAACGAACAAACGAACGAGCGAACAAATACAATCGAATCATCAATACGCAAGCATTTTACTTTTACTACACGCGCTGAAACAAACGCCTATTGCGACGCCATCGCGACGGCTCGTCGAATCGCCCCCGGCATTGAATTCATCACCACCGGCGTATCCACGAGATCCATGACGTTCCCAAACCCTCGAATCATCAAAACCCGCGCGTCACCATCCGGTGCGTCCTCCACGCTCGCGCTGATGGCCCCCACGGGCGCGAACTCCCCCGGCGACGCCCCGTCCGACATCAAAAACGCCATGTCAAACCCCTCCGGCGTCCGATCCACCCGCTGCGGCAACGCAAACGGTAAGTTTGCATCCGTCGTCAGCGTCGACGCCCACTGGTACAGCGCATCCTTGACCGTTTCCTCGTCAACGTTCGCCGGCAATCGAGCCGTGCCCAACTGAAACGTCTTCACCGCATCGGCGTCATCCTTTTGCGTCGCCTTGGTCGCGTTCACGCGCCCGCGTCGTCGTCGACGCGTCGGCGCGTCGGCGGTGACGCACCGAACGACGACGTTCGTCGCTCTCGCCGTCGCGAACATGACTCGATCGATCGGCGTCGCGTTTTGACGACCTCGATCGTCGTCGTCAGTCACTAATCAGCTCAAAGCTGGAGGGTTCACTCTGTGGATAACCTCACACGTCGCCGCGCACGAGCGACCGACGACGGATGATGATGACGACGACGGCGATGCGCGCGACGGGAACGATGTCGACGATTCGCGCGCCGGCGATGCCGCCGACGAGGACGCGACGACGCGGTGTCGCTGCCGCTGCCGCTGCGCGCATCGAGGGTGGGGCGCGCGTGTTGCGATCGAACCGCGGACGCCGCGCGTCGATGACGATGCCGCCGCCGAAAGCGGTCCCGCTGTTTGAACTCGGTGAACTCGAGGGAAACATTCAAGCCTTTTATCTCGGAACGCTCTTGACGATTCTCGGTGGCGCCGGTTTCATCGTGGTGCGACAGGTGCTCATCCGACGCGAGTTGGATGATCAGGCGAAACGAATGGGTGAAAGGATCCGAGCCGGGAACGCGAGCGCGGAGGATTACTTTGAGATGGGAAGCATTTTGTTGCGGAAAAAGGTTTTCACGCAGGCGGTGAGAAACCTGCAGGCGGCGGCGGAGAACTGGGACGGTGATGAGCAGGATTTGGCGTTGGTGCACAACGCGCTCGGGTTTGGGTACTCGAACACGGATAAGATTGACGCGGCGATTGATGAGTATAAAAAGTCGGTCGCGCTTCAACCCGGGTACGTAACGGCGTGGAATAACCTCGGAGAGGCGTACGAGAAGAAGAAGGAGATGAAGGAGGCGATTCGATGCTACGAAGAGAGCTTGGAATTGTCGCCGAATAATCCCACGGCGACGGAGCGATTGGAGGAGATTAAAATGCGTATGCGACGCAGAGGGCAACTGGATTGAGGGTTGTGTAGTACTACAAGAAAAAAGAAACCAACTCATCTAATGACGTTCACTCAGAGTCCCGAACGCGAACGTCGATCCAACGAAGGAAACCTCTCAGTGAACCTGTTTCGCGAGCGCCTGCGCTTGAAGTTTCTTTTCCCGACTGCGCCTATTTTGAAACCAGTTGTACACGTTCGACTCACCAATCGTGCCGTGTTTCGCCAACTCAGCCGTGATTCGCGTCAATTCTTCCCGAACCGGCGGCGCTTGCCCGTTCTGAAACATCTGCTCCAAAATTTCATAGTGTTTCGGCGTCCCCGTCCACCGAACGCCTCGCGCGTTCTTGTCCGCGCCTCTTCCCCCGCCGCTGCTCCCGTGTTCACCCGGCGTTTTATGCGCCGCCGACGACAACACCTGAGGTCTCTGCGCGATCGCCGAAGCCGACTGCTTCTTCTGATGCGCCGTCTGCTGATGCGCCTGCACCGAAGTCACTTGCAACAACTGCTGACAAATGTGCGCGTACGCCGCAATCTGTTGCCTAAACGCGTACAACTGCCGTTCCGTCATGTGCACCGCCGACCCTTCCGGCGCGCGGACATCCCCGGGTAAAACCCCGGGCGCTGGGTTGACCATTTTCGCCCGCTCATCCTCGGTGACAACGCCGGCACCGACGTCATCAACCTTTTTTTCATCAGCGGCGACATCATGAGCATCGGCGGAATCATCATCATCAGCCTCCTTCGTTTTCCCCGCGTCTTCACCTCCGTCCACATCCATCGCCACCGGTCCCGCCGCTTCCGCCGTCGTCGTCGCTTCCGCCGTCGTCGTCGCTTCCGTCGCCGTCGTCTCTCTCGTTTCCTCCTCGCCCATCTCTTCGTCGGATTTCCTTCCTCGTCGCGCTCTGCGGGCTCGCGCGGTTGATTCAAAACTTCACTTCACAAAGGGTCGTCATTCAGTCTGAAACTCGCTGCAGTACGGTGTTCATGATACGTACTGAAGTAAGTGTAAGACTATGATACATGGAGAAAAAACCCACCCACCCAAAAGTCGACGTCGCCTCGCCGCGGTTGTTGTTTTGTTCGTTACGCCCTGGCGTCGTCGTCAGAGCGCGCCGTTGACGCCGACGCGACGCGACGCCGCCGACGCCGACGCGGGAATCGCGCGAAAATAATTACTCACCGCCCGATTTAGGCTTCGCGCGAGCGACGTGGGGAGGACGGGAGACGGGAGACGCGTCGGCTCTGGTTCGTTCGAGAGGTCGCGGTCGACACGTCACCAGCCCATCGGTCGGGTTGGTTGGACTCTTCGGATGAGTTCGCCGGTCGTGCTCGCGGGATTGGCGCTCGCGGAGTTGCACAGACGGGCGGGGGAACCGGAACGCGAGGAGGTTTTCGTCGATACGGACGAGTCGGAGGGTGAGGAGGAGGAGGAGGAGGAGGAGGAGGAGGAGGCTGAGGGCGAGGACGGAAACGCCTCGTCGCCGAGACGAAGCGAGACGGAGATCTCTGCGTCGTCCGTCGTTCGTGAAGGAGAAGAAGAAGAAGAGGAAGAGACCGAAGAGCCCGGACAGTGTCGGTTTTGTTTTACCGGGTCCGAGTGTGGGTCCCTCGTGGCGCCGTGCGCGTGTAGCGGTTCGCAGCGCTTTGTCCACAAGAGGTGCCTGAGACAGTGGCAACGCGTGTCTTTTCAATCCCGAGGCGTGTACGAAACGGCGTGTCGGGTGTGTCACGCCGAGTACACGGTCTCCACGTCGAGTTCTAAGGGAGGGCGACGCGGGCGACGCGGACCTTTCGTTTGGTTTTCGCTTCGAGCGAGGGATCGCTTGAACGAGTACTCGCGACTGTGGGTGCAAAACGCCCTCAACGCGTTGCTCTTACGCAAGGGCGTCACGCTTCGGCGAAGCCCGAGTTCGGCGGGTAACCTCGCGTTACTCGTCGCACAGAGTGAGGTGAGAATATGGGCCGGTCGCGAGGAGCGTCGATCGGCGAGCGCGCTTCCGAAGATTCTCAGAGTCGCTTCGGTTTTATTCACCGCCGCGAGTTCGTACGCCAAATTACAACTCCTCGTCAGTCCCGTCGTTCGACGATGACGACTCACCGAGCGACGACGACGAATCGGTGCGCCCAACGCGGGAAGAATCGAAATCATGTATCATAACATTTCGAGTATTTTCCACCCCCTGATTGTAATGTACACGTAGCAAAACACTCGCGCGAACAGTCCCTCGCCTTCTCTCACCTTCTCTCGCTCGGTGGATAATCGTCAAACGCCGACGCCGACACCGACGACGCGCGCGCATCAGAGAAAGCTTCTTCCTCGCGAAGACGCGCGGACAGACGGCGGTTTATCCATGCCGTCATCTGGTGAACCACCGGTAACGCCGCCGGGTGTGAAGACGAGCGCGACGTCGACGTCCACGCTGACGACGACCGGGTTGCCCGATGACGCATCCAACATTGAAGCCTTTGTCGCATCCGCGACGCCCGTGTTCGTCGCTCGACGACGACGCGCCGAGGATACGTCGTCGTCGTCGTCGTCGTCGTCGTCGTACGCGCTCAAGGATTTGTGGACGTCCTTCGTCGAACCGAGCGCTTTCGGCGCAGAGGTTCCGTTGCGGTTGCAAGAAGGGTTGGACGTGAGTCAGTATTACGTACCGTTTTTGTCTGGTATGCAGCTCTTTACCCGTGGTGCGGAAGATGGCGAGGATGACGCCAAGGAGGACGACCAAAGGACGGCGGCGGGAACCGGTCGGGTTCGACCGGGCGGGACAAGGTTGATTTTTGAGTTTTTTGAAAAGGCGTCGCCGTACACGCGCGCGTCGTTGAGCGATACGATTCGCGCAATCATGGAAGAACAGCCAGAGTTGGCGGAGATGACGAGCGATGATTTGGCGCCGAGCAGTTGGATGAGCGTGGCGTGGTATCCAATCTATCGGATTCCGCAGGGGACGATGTTACACGACGTGCAGGGGTGCTTTTTGACGTATCACGCGTTGTACGTCGGGGAGTTGCGAGACGGAGACATCGCGTGTCCTTTACCGCCGAAAATGTCAAATCTCGTCGAACGAATGATCGATGAGCGCGTGACCAAGACGCGCGAGGACGCCAATTTCGGTGTGTTTGACGGCGGCGATGTGACCGACGCCGAGAAAAACGCGTCGTTCACCGTGCGCGTCTTGCGGCCGTTTGGTTTATCCATGTACAAGATGCAGGGCGACGTCTGGGCCGCCAACGAGACGACGACAGAATGGATGAACAAGCTCATGGATGGTGCGTACACGTGGTTACGCATGCGCAAGACGGTCCATCCCGATTACGAATTTTTTTCGCACTTTGGCTGATTTAAGCGAGCATTCTACATTAGATTACAGATTACAGATTCCAAACGAATTCCTCTCTCCTTCATTCGGAGTTGTTGTAGTGTTGTCACACGCATAGCATCGGGATCAATCAATCAATCATTCGCGCGCTTCACGCTTTGAGCGCCTGGGACGCGCCTTCGACGCCGTTACCGTCACTAGTATTTGCAGAAGTATTCGTCGTCGTCGTCGTCGTCGTCGTCGTCGTCGTCGTCGTCGTCGTCGTCGTCGCGAACATCTCCATGGCTGAATTCTCCGCCCCCAACGCCGCCACCAACCGTCTCAACTCCTCTTCCTCCTCCCTCAACGCGCTCTCCTCCGCCTCCAACACCGCCGCTCGCGTTTCCAACCCTTTCAAGTACCGCAATTTACGTTCTTTACTCCTCGCGGCGCTCTGTCGGTTGGCCAAGATTCGTCTCGCCCGTTTCGGATCCGTCAACGCAATCTCCCGCACATCCATCGGAATCTCATCCCCGAGCACGTCCAACGGCGCCAACGCCGCGCTCGCGGACGATGTTGATATCATCGTCACCCCCTCCGTCCGCGCGTGTCCACCGAACGCCCCGCGTTTCGTCTTGGCGTCGAACAGTTTCGCAACTTCCTCATCCATGTCTTCGTACACGTCGCACCCGTCGTCGTCACACGCGTCGTCGTCGTCGTCCAACCCGCGCGCGTCATCGAACGCGACCGAGAGTTCCGCGCGCAGATCCGACGCCTCCAGAGCGTCCACCGGGGTCGACAGCGATCGTCGGTGGCGAGACGACGACGGGCGCATCGGTCGGGAACGAAATGTAATCGATGACGAATGCGTCGTTCAGTGCCGCCTCAGAGCGCGTCACGATGACGACGACCACGACGACGACGAGACGACGACGGTTCGTTTTGTGTCTACTCGGCGCGGCGAACGGAACGTCGTCGTCGTCACCGCGGGACGTCGTCGATGCCGTGGGGAGGATGCGCGCGATCGTCGACGCGGTCGAGGCGTGTACGTCGACGGTTGGTTTCGACGACCAAGAAGATGGCGATGAAGACGACGGATGGCGCCGGTGTGGATTTAACGCCGACGGTACGCCCGCGGGGGTGATGTTCGCGGCGCGGGCGTGGGGATGCGGACCGGTTGGGTGCTTTGAACGCGTCCCCGGATGGTTGGCGTCGTCGTCGTCGTCGATGGGTGACGCGCTGAGGGACGCGGCGTTTGAAGCGGAACGAGGCGGAGACGCGAGCGACGCCGCCGGAACGGCGAGCGCGGCGGCGAGCGGGGCGATCGGATTGTTAGAATCGTGCGGGGAGGATGAAAACACGGTGGGGTTGGTGGATGTGGTTTGGTTTGAGCTCGGCGCGGGGGGGCGCGCGTCGTCGACGGGGTACTCGGAGGACGCGAACGCGTGGACGGATGAAATGGTGGCGGTGTACGGAACCTTTCGACGCGCCGTCGAACTCTTCGGAGACGCCGTGCGCCTGCGGGTGGTTTCGTGTGGCGTCACCGGGAGGTGTTCTCGCGAGGCGAGGGCGGTGGCGGAGGCGTGCGGGGCGAGCGCGTCGTCGTTGGACTCGGACGAGACGGTGGATTTGGGCGTTCGGTTTCGCGGATCGCTCGGTTTTTCATCCGCCAACGGAAGAGAGAGGGTGGAGATTTGTCGTCTGAGCGCCAGTCGGTTCGACGAAAAAGAACACACGCGGGATGCGTCTGTACAGACGAACGCGACGGCGGCGGCGCGAGGCGATGACGCGCGGCGACCGATGGCGAGGGCGCTTCGCGTCGTGGAAATCGCGCGCGTCGGCGAGGTGCCCGGTTTGTACCTGAGTTCAGATGTCGATCTGTGCG